>Ga0181563_10001119_pt1 | contig 26539 bp, 27 predicted proteins | sample 011ome_25_FD_133759 | JGI IMG/M metagenome (GOLD analysis project Ga0181563, IMG submission 133759) | Coastal salt marsh microbial communities from the Groves Creek Marsh, Skidaway Island, Georgia - 011512CT metaG (megahit assembly) | ecosystem: Environmental > Aquatic > Marine > Intertidal...
AACTTCTTGAGCATTGCAGACTTTAAAGCGGAAATGCAAAAAGAAGGCACCATCATCATTGATACGCGCCATCATTCAAAGTTCACGGCAGGATTCATTCCTCAATCGATATTCATTGGCATTGACGACAATTTCGCACCTTGGATGGGCGTATTGATTGAAGATTTGGATGCTCCTGTTTTGATGATTGCCGATGAAGGACGCGAAGAAGAAGTGATTACGAGAATGGCCCGCGTGGGTTATGACAACCCTGTTGGATTCTTGAAAGGTGGCATTGAAGCTTGGGTTGCCGATGGCAATGCACTCGATACCATCAATAATTACGAACCAAGCGAGTTCATCGAAAAATACAAAACACAAGGATTAGAAGTGTTGGATGTGCGAAAGCAAAGCGAATTTGAATCGCAACATTTAGAAGGTGCAGAGAATTTCCCGCTTGACTTTATCTATAAGAATTTGGGCCAATTGAATAAAGACAAAGCATACACCGTGCATTGTGCAGGCGGATACCGTTCAGTAGCCGCTACTTCCATCATGAAAAAATATGGTGTGAAGGATGTATCGAACGTGTTGGGAGGATTCAATGCAATGAAAGGATTAGAAGGCGCACCCGTGAGTGCGTTCCACGAGCAAACAACCATGTTGTAACCATTGGTGGTTTACGTTTTGATTGGTGTAGGCTCCGCTTGGTAGGCGGAGTGGTTGGAACCGAGGCGATAATATCGCCTCGGTTTTTTTTTTACTCTGTGACAAGAGTTACTGCGCTAGCCAATTGACATGCGTTCCTTTGAACTTGCAAAAAATAGCAATAAGACAGAACGGATGGAAGCAACAGAAAAGAGAGAAACATTCAGCGAAATCGTTAACTCGGGGAAAACAGTCCTCGTTGATTTCTTCGCGGAATGGTGCGGCCCTTGCAAAATGATGCAGCCGATTCTAAAAGAACTCACTGCCATGGTGGGTGATGACGTGCGCGTCATTAAAATTGATGTGGACAAAAACCCAATGGCTTCGAATACGTTTCAAATAAGAGGGGTGCCCACATTGATGATTTTCAAAAACGGCCAAATCAAATGGAGACAATCGGGTGTGTTAAGTGCAGCCCAGTTGAAACAAGTAATTGACGGAATTGAATAATGAATAAGTTTCTGCATTACATCGAATCAAACACCAAGATTTGGGCCTTGGCATCATTAACATTGGGTTTAGCTCCTTTTATGCCTGAACCTCATATTTGGGGAAAACTCAAATGGATTGCCGGTGGAGCGGTTGGCATGGGAGCCATTGATTGGTATGATGCGCTAATGCACGGAGCTCCGTGGCTGCTTTTAATTCTATCTTTAATCCTAAAACTAAAAAACAAATAATATGAAATACCTTTTATCCCTCACGTTAGCGATCACCCTATTGTCATGCGGTGCTCAAAACCAACAATCAACTAATGGAAATTACACCAATGTGAGCAACGAAGAAGCGAAAGCTATGATGAGTAGCAATGCTGATCTCCAAATCATTGATGTGAGAACCGATGGCGAAATAGCTCAGGGAATGATTGAGGGAGCTGTTCAAATGGACATTTCAAAACCAAATTTCGAGAAGAAATTGGAAAAGCTCGACAAAAGCAAGCCTGTATTGGTTTACTGCGCTGCAGGTGGCCGAAGCAAAACGGCTCAAAACATCATGAAAGAAAAAGGATTTGAAAGCGTAGCCAACCTGACCAATGGCTACAGTGGATGGAAATAAAAGCCCGATAAACGCATGAACCAATACATTGACGTTTTCTTACGATCGTTTTCTGATTTCGCGGGTTACACGTGGCGAGAGATCACATTCCAGGTAGATCCGTGGTATGTCAATTATTTTTGGTGGCTTGTCCTGTTATCACTGGCTGTTTGGGGACTGGAAATTGCGTTTCCTTGGCGTAAAAACCAAGCTATCATCCGCAAGGATTTCTGGCTGGATACATTCTACATGTTCTTCAATTTCTACATTTTCAAGATCATCATCTTCATGGCATTTTCAAATGTCACGGAGATGTTTTTTAAAGACCTTCTTGGTGGCGACTTATCGCGGTTCATTTTGCTTGATATGTCTGGATTCAATTGGTGGTTGCAATTGCTCATATTCTTCATTTTCACCGACTTTGTTCAGTGGTTTACCCACGTGATGTTGCACCGTTTTGATTTCTTGTGGCAATTTCACAAGGTGCATCACTCGGTTGAAGAAATGGGCTTTGCCGCTCACTTGCGTTACCATTGGATGGAAAACGTGTTCTACACTCCAATGAAATACATCGCAGTGATGCTGATCGGTGGATTTACGCCCGAACAAGCGTATATCGTTTTCTATTTCGCCATTGCCATCGGCCACCTCAATCACGCCAATATTCACTTAACCTATGGTCCGTTGAAATACATTTTCAATAATCCAGTCATGCATTTGTGGCATCATGCCTACACGCTGCCTGAAAACAGAAAGCACGGTATCAATTTCGGCATTACGCTCAGCATTTGGGACTACCTTTTCAAAACGGCAAGTATCCCAAAAGATGATGCAGAAATAAAATTGGGTTTTCCTGAAATGGAAAAACTCCCAAGCAGTTTTTGGGGCCAGTTGTTTTATGGCTTTCGAAAAAACTAGGCAAGCTCAATTTTACTACCCAACTCTGAATGGTGAGCGCTATATTTGAGGGAACAGATACAAGTTATGGATCTAGAAATTAAAAGCCTTCTCCAAAAGCAATTCCCGATGTTTGACGATCAATTAACGCATCGTCTGGCAGAATTGGGCACACTCAAAACCTTTGAAGAAGGTGAAGAACTGATGCGCACGGGTCAATATTTCCGTTCAACCATGTTGATTGTAGAAGGTCTTGTGAAGTTGTATCGTGAAGGTGACAACGGAGGTGAATTTTTTGTCTACTACATCGAACCAGGAAATGCATGTGCGCTTTCGATGGTGTGTGCATCTCAACAAAAAACCTCTGAGCTGATGGCACGCGCCATGACGCCAAGCAAGGCCATTATGGTTCCTATCGATAAGATGGATGCCTTGATGTTGGAGCATAAATCATGGTATTATTTCGTGCTTGAAACCTATCGTGCCAGATTTGAAGAAATGCTCACCGTAGTTGATGCCATCGCCTTCAAAGCCATGGACGAACGACTAGAGTTCTATTTAAAAAATCAGGCACGAACCCTAGAAACCACCATCATCAAAACCACTCACCAAGAAATTGCCAACGACTTGAATACTTCGCGTGAAGTAATTTCTCGCTTGCTCAAAAAGATGGAGCAAAATGGCATGATCAGTTTGCACAGAAATCAAATTGACATGGCACCATTGGTTGAAAACGTGTAACCATGCTCAAAGCCTTCAAGGCATATTTTTCTTCTTTTCGCTTTTTACGAAAGCACGGTTTGAGTTGGTTTTTATGGTTTCCTTTCATTGTTACCATCTTGGTTTTTTATGGTGGTTTTAGTTTGACATCTTGGGCTACAGAAAACATCTCACTACTGCTGAGAGCATCGCTTGAAAATGTTGCATGGATACCTGAATGGGCTGGTTTCATTAGCGATGTATTGTATTGGCTAATATGGGTCGTCCTGCGCATATTACTTTACTTCACTTTTTCCTTCATAGGCGGATCGATAATATTACTGTTGATGTCGCCTATACTTACTTGGCTCAGTGAGCTGGTTGGTGAAGCCCTCGGTGATGAAGAAACCAGCTTCAGCATCACACAATTCATGCGCGACCTAACCCGAGCTTCTGGGCTTGCCATTACGAGCGGGTTCTATCAAATTTTACTCTCGATCATTTGTTTCGGAATTGGATTTATTCCAGTGGTTGGTGCAGCTGCGCCCTTTTTGCTCTTCGCCATAAACGCCTATTTCTACGGCTATAATTTTATGGACTATACGCTTGAAAGGAAACAACTTTCACCGCGCGAAAGCAATCGCTTTGTTTGGAGAAATAAATTCTCTTCACTCAGTTTAGGTGCACCTTTCGCAGCTTGGAATTTGATCCCATTCATTGGCCCGATGACTTCTGGGTTTATCGCTATTTTCGGAACTATTGCTGCAACCATAGAAATGAAAAGACTTTCAGAAAAAACATGAACCATTACAAAACCATATTATTTCTCATAGCAGTTGGAGTAATGTTATTCTCTTCTGAATCGTGTAAAAAAGATGACCCAAATCCAGTGCGTAAGGAGGTTTCAATTCTGCAGGATGATTTTGACACCCCTGAAATTTGGACTATTTATAAATCGGATCCTTCGGGATTCATCGCTATTTCATCATCACAATTCTTTAGCGGTGGTGTTCTCAGTTTGTATGCCTATCAAGGTGAAGATTGCGACAGAAAAAAAGCAGAACGAAATTTTGAGATAACTGCATCTATCCAAGAAACATTAAACACAAGTGACACCCTATTTTTCGATGTGACCATTATGGAATCTAGTCTAAGTGCTTCCGGCAATTTGACGGCTGTTTTTCAATTCAATGACTTGAATCTGAGATTAGACCTTAACAAAGAATACAAGGAACCAACAAGCATTAGAGTAACACTGGTAAACTGGGTAATCACAGAAGTTATAGAAAATGAAACTCCGATAAACGACTACCAAATCACCGCATCCAAAGGAATTAATACCAATAGCGGAGTTATCATATCCGCTGATGCGTGTGGAGCAGACCTTTATGCAGAAGCTAGCTTAGTTATCTCACATTTCGAACTAAGCTACCCAAAATGGACTATAGATTGAATCCGTTGAACTGGAAGCGTTCAATGATTCGCTTTCCGTTTTGAGCATGTATTGACAACGACTGATCGTTGCTGGTATACGTAAGAATGTAGATCACACCATCATTCATCTCCATCATTTGAAGAAAATAAAGGTCCATGCGCTCTTGGGTAGCGGTATACGTCAACCAATAGCGATCATCCTTTTGCTCGATGTTCAAATCGCGTAGATCGGTCATGTATTGTTCCAAAACACTCTCAGAGTTTTTGACATAGTCAAAAAGTGTCATGTCCATTTTTGAAATGTCTTCTTTTACCAGGTTGACATTCTCCCTGAACAGGTCGTCTTTCGAATCCCTTGGAGAAAACAAAATAAATGTGGTATTCATTCTACCCGTTACATCCATTTCCCAGTCCTGCGGAGCGAACACTGTGTACTCTTTATGATCGTATTCTACCCAACCATCAGCACCAATCGTAAGCTGTTCGGTTACTTCTTCTTGCTCTGTCAAAGTCACCTCAACTTGTTCTTCTTGCTTAATTTCCTTTTCACCAGTACACGCGCTCAACGTAAAAACAACTCCAACTAACAACAACCACTTAAAATTCATTTTCCTTATTTTTTCGGATCGAAGGGTTTCCAATCCAATGTTCGAATCAAGGAATCCATAATGGCTTCAAACCGACCTAGACCCTCTTGTGCATTAAGACGATTATACACCCACTGAAGTTCGCTGCTGGTTTGTAAAATGGTGAGCGTAGATGGCAAATCGGTCACGTTTGCATCATACACATGTTCCAAGGCGAAGTAACCTGCATCATTGGCCTTATCCACAATAAGCTGCATTTGGGTTGGAGTTAAGTTGGCTTCATGAAAACCTTGAAAATCAAAAAAGCGTTTGGCTTCAATTACGGCATGACCAGCCGTATCGATGTCCAAATTATACACAGGACATTGACCAAAACAAGGCGAACGATACATTCCAAAAAACATGGATGCCGTTATATACGGCTGGTGACGTTTAATCTCGGCTTGTTTCTTGGCCATTTCTTCAGCCGAAAGCTCAGCTGAAGCATCCATTTCTTCTTCCTCGGCTTGAACTACTTCCGATTCTACAACCTCTTTTTTACTGATTTCAGGGAGCTTTCTTTCAGTTGACTTCTTTGAATTCTTGCACCCAAAAAAGGACAAAAAAACTACCAAGCTCAGCGCTACTGCGATTCTCATAGTTCTTATTTTTTCGGAGTTTGAATACCTCTGCTTTGGGCCATCTTCTCTAATCTTTGCTGGAATCCTGACTTCTTTGCTGGTTTCTTTTTATTCGCCTGAATTTTTGCGTGGATCTTATCCTCATCAATAAAGAAACGCTTGATTACAAATTGCTGCAGCATCGTGATTACGTTGGCTGAAAGGTAGTAGTAGCTCAAACCTGACGAATAGCTATTGAAGAAGAACAACAACATGAACGGCATGAAGTAAATCATCATCTTCATTTGAGGCATTTGTGCATTGGCTCCGCCAGACATATCCATGTTATACTTCGAATAGAAGAACGTTGAAACTGCCATAAAAATAGTGAACAAGCTCACGTGATCTCCATAAAAAGGAATCTCAAACGGAAGCTGCATGATAGAGTCGTAAGAACTTAAATCTTCCGCCCACAAAAATGATTCTTGCCTCAACTCGATACTCGCAGGGAAAAACCTGAACATCGCATACAGAATAGGCAATTGGAGCAGCATCGGAATACAGCCCGCCATTGGGTTAACGCCTGCCTGACGGTACAATCCCATTACCGCTTGTTGCTTGGCCATAGCATCTTTGTTCTCAAACGTTTTATTGAGTTCATCGATTTCGGGTTTCAAGACACGCATTCTTGCACTTGATATATAATTCTTCCATGTCAATGGAAATAAAAGGAGTTTGATGAATATGGTCAAAATAAGAATGATGATTCCGTAACCCAAAGTCGTGTACGTCTCTAGGAAATTGAAGATCGGAATAACCAACCATCTGTTTACCCAACCAAAAATGGTCCATCCCAAATCAATTTGATCTTCCAACCCAATTTCCAAATTGCTTAATGTTTGATAATGGTTTGGGCCTACATAAAACTTGAAAGGGACAGATGGATTTCTCCCATTTCCAAACTCCAAACCCAATGAAGCTGAAAGGCCCTTGGTGTAGTTTTGATCCTCCAGTTCGATGGTCTCAACCGAAGCTCCTTCTTTACTGAATCCCTGATCGGAAATCAATGCAGCAGAGAAAAATTGTTGTTTGAATGCTACCCATTGTATGGACGCTTCTAAATCTTCAGACTCATAACTGGTTTCAGAAACATAATCGGCATCATCGGTCATGTATTTGTAATACATGGTCGTTTTCATTTGCTCCTGCTCGCGGCTTTTCTCGTGGAAAGGAGCATCCATCTTCCAATTCAACTCAAAAAGGTCATCGCTTGAACGGAGTAAGTTATCCATTCCAACAACCGAAACCTCAGCGTTGATGATGTACGACTCACCTTCTTCGATGGTGTAAGCCATTTCCAAGTATTGGTCTTCATTGTCTCCGTAAATGCGATACACTGCACTTGAGGCAGTCATCTCATCTGGTACCTCTTCGAAATACAATTCAGAACTTGATAATTCAGTGTTTTGATCTAGCCAAAACTTAAGGTTGAAGTTGGAGGTTTCTTCTTCAAATAAAAGAAGCGGCATTGAATCGTAGGCAACGTACTCTATCAATTCGCCTGAAACCGGGGCGCCACCTTTATTGGAAAGAGTAAACCTGACAAAGTCATTCTGAATGGTATGATGCTTTTCTTCTCCAGTTGCGGCTGAGGCAAATGATCCAAAGCGCTGCTTTTTCTTGATTTTATCCAATGAATCTTGAAGTGCTTGGGCAACAGAATCAAGGGGCAAGCCCTCACTCTCTGCTGTGTCGATTGGTTTTAGGTCAGCCTCCACCATCTTTGCTACACGCTCTTCGTCTGCTTGCACTGCAGCAATGCTGTCTTGAACGCGATTTTGAGCTTCAAGCTCCTCAGGTGAGGGTTGCATCCAAAAGCTGTATCCTATAAGAATCGCACCAATCAGAACCAACCCTGTTAACGTATTTCTATCCATTTCTAATGCTCGCTAAATTGAGGCGGCAAAGGTATGTTTTAAGCCTTAGTTGAACATTGATTTCATTGATAAGTGGAAAAGATGGCCTGCAACCGGAAAAAAAAGAGCCGAGATGGCTTGAATCCAAAGTGATCCACGTCCATCTCGGCACTAAAATTTGGTCGATTAACTATCGAATTACTTGATGTATCTAAAATCGTGGTTATTCTCGATTTTCAATAAGGATTGATAAATCAATTGGATTACACTTTCAACATCTTTTCTATGCACCATTTCAACGGTGGTATGCATGTATCTCAATGGCAACGAAATCAATGCTGAGGCTACGCCACCTGCTCCAAATGCAAATGCATCAGTATCCGTGCCGGTATACCTACTGGCGGCCATTCGCTGAAAATCAATTTTATTGTCCTGCGCAGTACCAATAATCAACTTCAAAAGATTGTTCTGAACTGCAGGAGCATAACTCAAAACAGGACCACTGCCGGATTTGAAATCGCCTTGTTCCAATTTATTCATCATAGGTGTGGTAGTATCGTGACACACGTCAGTCACAATAGCCACATTGGGTCGTAGACGCTCAACAATCATCTCAGCGCCTCTCAGTCCAATCTCTTCTTGAACGGAGTTCACAATGTACAGCCCAAACGGAAGTTTCTTCTTGTTTTCCTTCAACATTCGCGCTACCTCAGCAATCATGAATCCACCAATTCTATTGTCCAATGCACGGCCCACAAAATGATCGTTATTCAACACAATAAACTCATCGGGATAAGTAATTACGCATCCTACGTGAATGCCCATTTCCTCTACTTCCTTCTTTGAGCGAGCACCGCAGTCTAACCAAATATTGGTAACCTTAGGAGTATCTTCTTTTTCTGACTTACGCACATGGATTGCCGGCCAACCAAAAACAGCCGTAACCGGACCTTTATCGGTATGAATAATCACTCGTTTTGAAGGTGCAATTTGGTGGTCTGAACCTCCATTTCGCTTCACATAGATCATTCCGTCATCCGTGATGTAGTGTACAAACCATGAAATCTCATCGGCATGGGCTTCAATCACAACTTTAAACTCAGCGTTAGGATTAACTATGCCCACAGCAGTTCCATAAGTATCCACGATATAGTCATCAATGTATGGCTTCAAGTACTCCAACCATATCTTCTGTCCTTCCGATTCAAATCCAGTTGGAGACGCGTTGTTGAGGTATTTCTCCAAAAATTTCATTGATTTATCCGTCAGCACTTTAGGCGTTGCTGCCTTTGCACTCTTCGTTTTATCTGTCTTTGCCATATTAATTGAATTGAACCCCGAATGTAATAAGCCCTTATGACTTCTGAACTACTTGCAGAGATATATGTTTTAATTGCAGTTTTGCATCCATATGTTTACTACTGGAAGAATCATTTTTGCGCTCATTTTTGCCCTATCATTTATTGGATACTTAGTTTGGGCTTATGGTAAAGATGCCAAACTCTCAAAAAAATATTACAAGGGAACAGGATTTATCCTACTGATTCTCATTGCAATATGGCTTCTTTTCTTTGGCTTTGTTCGGTTAACCTAAAACCTACGCATAAAATTTTCCGTACACTAGCATTGTGCTAAGAACACTTACTTCATTTTTAGTAATCCTTGTTTTGCTTTCATCCTGCTCGGGGCGTGGAGGCGATAGAGATTTGCTAAGCAAAACCAAAAAGACGGCACCGCATCGCGATCTTAAGGAAATCAAAGAAAGCGGGAAATTGGTTGCGCTAACCGACTTTAGCAGCTCCAGCTACTTTATTTATAAGGGTATTCCAATGGGTTTTGAATACGATTTATTGGAACGATTTTGCGCACATCTCGGAGTAGAGCTATCCATTGAAGTAGTTGAAGACATGGACGAAATCATCGGCATGCTCAACGAAAACAAAGGAGATGTTATCGCAGCCAATTACACGATAACAAACCAGCGAAAAAAGGATGTACTATTTACCAAACCTGTCCTTCAAACCAAACAAGTTCTGGTTCAACGGCTGCCTGAAAAATGGTGGACGAAGACGCGCGATGAACTCAACAAACAATTGGTAAAAAGTCCTGTCGGGCTGATTGGCAAAATTGTGTACGTGCGAAGACACAGTTCTTTTTATACCCGGTTGATCAATTTAATGGATGAATTGGGAGGTGTAATCAACATAAAATTTGCCGAAGGTCTTGGCACAGAAAAACTAATTGAAATGGTTTCTGAAGGCGAAATTGATTACACTGTTGCCGATGAAAATGTAGCTGTGCTAAACAAGGCCTACATGTCCAACATTGACATCTCAACACCTTTAAGCTTCACTCAAAATGTGGCCTGGGCATGCAGAATATCGAGCCCAGAACTGCTAAAGGCATTCAATGAATGGCTCATCGCCTTCAAGGCAACGGAAGATTTTGCTGTGATTCACTTGAAATACTTCAAGGCAAGAACCAAGCACAAAGAGCGAGTGATGAGTGAATATTCGTCCATAAAGGGCGACAAACTTTCCCCTTATGATGAAGTCATAAAACGAGAGGCTCAAAGGTTGAACTGGGATTGGAAATTGCTCACCGCAATGATCTACCAAGAATCGCAATTTGTACCAGATGCCAAAGCTTGGACGGGAGCAAGTGGCCTCATGCAATTGATTCCTGAAACTGCTGAGCGCTTCGGAGCCGATAGCTTGAGCGGCCCAAGTGAAAACATTCATGCAGGTGTTTCCTTCTTGCTTTCACTGAATGAATATTGGGGTGATCGATTGCAAGACAGCCTCGAAGTGATTAAATTTTCGCTTGCCTCATACAACGTAGGTTTGGGGCATGTGTTGGACGCGGTTAGGTTGACAGAAAAGTTTAATAGCGATGCCTCTCAATGGGAAAATGTTGCCAAGTTTTTAGAGTTGAAATCGCAACCAGAGTATTACAAAGATCCTGTTGTAAAGCATGGCTATTGCCGGGGATCTGAGCCAGTAGAATATGTTAGAAGCATCATATCGCTCTGGGAACATTACAGCAATACGCCCATCGTGATGAAGAGAATTACTTCTTCATCCAGCTTGGCATCGTAGATGGATCGCGTTCCACCTTTTTTTCTTTGGGTTCCTCGTGGAAGAAATATTTGAAGTCGATGGTCAAGTAATTTCCTGACAACTCCAATATCCCAAGGTCTTCAAAGGTGTTGGAATTGTTTGTATAGGTATAAGTTATGCCAGTATTGTAAATTGGAGCAAATGGCCGATGGTAGGAGGCGCCAAAGTAAAAATAGCCCGATTTCTCTGTGCGGTATTCAAAACCGATATTGGCCAATAATCCCGATTTCAAAAAAGCCAATCTTGAACCCGAATTAGCGAATCCAGTTCGGGCACTGTATTGATAGAACTCTTGACTGGTACCGCTGAATACGTCAGAAGGAAACATATCCAATGCCAGACCAAAAGAAGCATTCATGAATATATTGTCCGACAACTGCACGAAAACCAATCCACTTATAGGAATTTCATAGCCAATGATGCGAAAATCCGTGGTATCTGCAAAAGACAATTCTTCATGAAAAACTCGTGCTGAATAGTTTCTTCGCACAAAGCTTATTCCTGATTCAATGGAAAACCACTTATTCAATCCGAAGCGCATCACACCGCCAAATGAATAACCAATTTGCTGGTTGACGGAATATTCAATTCCATTTTGTGCCAATTCGGTGATGCCCGCCCTGAAAAGGTTGCTCGGAATGATGGGCTTCATCTGAAAGCCAAATGTGGTCACCCTTTCTTGCGAAAACAATTGGGATGAAAGTACAATGAGTATAATGAAACTGAAAATTCTCATCGAATCAAAAGTCGGTATTGTAAGGCAATAAGTGAGAACTGAATTAGAATTTGGACCTTTTAAGGATTGCTTTTTAAGGCACCCATAATGGCCAAAAACATGATGACGGCTGAAATGGCAATTACTATCCACCGCATCGGGGCGGTTGGAATAAATTTTTCGCGGTGCTTGCCGATGGCCAAATAATTCAAGCGATCCACCCTTTTTTCCAAAGCTTTTGCGACACCAAAGTAGGTCGGCTTTCGGGTATCTTCTTCGTCCACTTGTGCTTCAAAATCAATGTTCTCATCCACAAGATAAGCGGTAAAGCTTTCTGCTTGATTCTTGTCAAAAAAGCGGTAAACCACTTTAAATTGATTGGTGGGATGCGCCAGCTTATTGGTAAAATTAAACTGTTCTTCGATGTCCATCATATCACACGTAGTCTTTGGCCTACATACAAATAACCGTTTCTTCTGATGCCATTCAATTCTGCCAAGCGATGCGTTGTTGTGCCATATAGTCTTGCGATTTCAAACAGACTGTCACCACGCTTCACGGTATAGATTAGAATCCCTTTTGGATAAGAGACATACCCATTTTTCGTGCGTTTAAGCATCAAAGTATCATTAACCAAACTGTTCTCATCGAAAGAAATAAAACTCAATGGATTGAGTGGCTTCCCTTTGAAGCGTACTTCAAAGTGCAAATGACTTCCAGTGCTGTGTCCAGAACTTCCGCCCAAGCCAACTACCTGTCCAGCCTCTACCCTATCGCCCTCCTTCACTTTAAAGTGATGCAGGTGTGCATAAAGGGTTTCCAATCCATTATAATGTCGCACTACCACTACTCTTCCATAACCACCGCTGACCCTTGCCACGCGCACCACTCCAGGAAAAGCCGATACGACTGGATCCCATACTTCCAAGTCAATATCAATACCATTGTGCATGCGCCCATCTCGCCAGCCGAACTTGGAAGTTATTACATTCTTCACAGGGACTTGAAATTCGCCCATGGTATTGTGGTCAGTCAATAAGATGGACAGGGCGGTATCTTCGGCTCCTAAATTCCATTCGTACGGATTGGGATTCCCCACGATCCAGTCGGGATAAATTTCATTGGCGGGAAATTCTAAGCTGGTGCTGCCCACAAACAAATCTCTCGGCACAACCTCTTCAAACTCCTCAGGTCGGTTGACGCGAAAAATATTGATCTGATTAATGAGCGCATAAGGCACTTCATCGGTTTCGAACAATGAATCGATATAATGCACCAATTCCTCTTCAGTTTTTGAAGTCAATGAAATATATAGGTCCAAGTAATTTGTAAACGTGCTACTGCCGTGAAATTTCAATACTGAATCGCGTAAATCGCGCACTTGCTGATCGTTCAACCCTGTTTCGGCATCGAATAAAACTTCCTCACCATACATCACAACAGCGGGCAGAGTATCGCGCTTTGCGACAGGCTCAGCTCCGCCCGCATAGGAATAGAAACACCAAAACAGTGCGATTATGGAGGTTAGTAGACGCATTTTCGAAGGCGATCAAAAATAAAACATTCATCCACTGAAACGATACAAGTGAAGATTGAACGTATAAACCCTAGAAGTTTTGGACTAACAACAGATTCTATTCGATTAATAGAATTATACCTTCCACTTGATATTGCAACCCATGCTTTGAAATTGCTCAGCCATCAATTTCTCACCTTCTAGCATTGCATTGAGCGCCATTCTCAGATCTTTACCAGTGACAGGCTCTCCATTGCCCGGAGTACTGTTATCTAAACGCCCTCTGTATACGCACTTCAAATCAGCATTGAATGCCATGAAGTCTGGCGTAAATTGTGCTTGATATGCCTTGGCTACCTCCTGCGTTTCATCATAGAGGTAGGGAAAAGGAAAGTTATGTTCTTCGGCAAGTTTTCGCATTTCTTCTGGCCCGTCTTGAGGATACTTTTCCACATCATTGGAACTTATAGCGATAAAACTGATGCCTTTTAAAAGATAATCATTAGCAACTTTCACCAACTGCTCTCGCACATGGATAACATAAGGACAATGATTGCATATAAACATAAACACCGTTGCTCGTTCTCCTTTCAAGTCTTTCAGCTGACGTTCTTCATTTCGAACAACATCAAGCAAAGAAAATTTAGGTGCATCAAAACCAAGTTTAACCTTTCGTGTTTCTGTCAAAGCCATTGCAAGAATTATTTGTTCAAATGTAACATTCACATTCGGTTTACATTTATTTACGAATACATTATATGTATGCACATATATTTATAGCCTCAAATATGAAAACAATAAAAAAATCATCAATCATTACGGCCTTTGGATTTGGAGCCTTACTAATGTCTTTTGGTCCGATTCAAAAATTAGAAAAACTCACAATAAAACCAGAATCAAGTAAAATAGAGTGGTTTGCTGAAAAGATAACAGGTCAACACAATGGACTTATTAACTTGAAAAGAGGCTCTATAACGGTAGAAGATGGACAGCTCAAAGGCGGTTCATTCATTGTGGATATGACCACTATAAAAGTTACCGACCTTCAAGATGAATATGCCCAAAAGCTTGAAGGGCATTTAAATTCTGCTGATTTTTTCAATACTGCAGAGTACAAGACTGCCGAATTCACCATTACAGGCGTTAAACCACAAACAGGTGAAGAATACAATTCCGTAATCAATGGCAATTTGACAATCAAAGGCATCACTCATCCAACCAGTTTCCCAGCGAAAATTGAAACAACCGAAGGCAAGTTTGCAGCATACGGAGAAATGGTGATCGACCGATCTAAATACGATGTCCGTTATGGCTCAAATAGCTTCTTCGACAATTTAGGAGACAAAGCCATCTATGATGAATTTACAATGAAAGTAAGTCTAGGAGCAAAGCTTTAAAAGGACTATTTCGGATTTTATATGAAGGGCCTTCTTGAATAATCAAGAAGGCCTTTTTATTGAGCAACAACGTTTTGTGCAAACCACTAATTATCGTCAACTTTGATGTTCATATAAAAAGATATCCATGAAGTCATTTGATATCCCAAATGCCACGATCCCTTCTTAGATTTAAGCCTTGAAGAATTTGAGAAATAACTCTGTAAATTATATTTTAGCTGAGCATGTTGGAAGCACGGATAGAAATAAATCGCCTTGAAGCTGGGTGCGATGAAGTTGGAAGAGGATGCCTGGCCGGACCAGTGGTTGCGGCTGCCGTAATATTGCCGTCCAACTTCAAACACAGGAATTTAATGGACTCCAAGCAACTCCGTGAAAAAGCCCGATTGGAACTTACAGAAATCATTAAAGAAAAGGCCATCGCTTGGGCTGTAAGTTTTGTTGAGCCCGTCATTATAGATCGCATCAACATCTTGAATGCATCATTCCTGGCCATGGAACGTGCTGTAAATAAGCTGGCTACAACACCTAATCATTTGCTTATTGATGGGAATCGATTTCGATCAAAGCTTAATATTGAATATACCTGCATTGTGAAAGGTGATAGTAAAAATGCATCCATAGCCGCGGCTTCCATCCTTGCAAAAACTTATCGTGATGAATATATGAAGCGTATTCACGAAGACTTCCCTGATTATGCGTGGAATAAGAATGTAGGATATCCAACCAAAGCGCACAGAGAAGCCATCCAAAATTCAGGTCCTACGCCTCACCATCGAAAATCATTTCGTCTGCTGCCTGCGCAGCAATCACTAAAGTTTGATTAACACCTCTCCACTAAGAACCCTTCATCATCTCAGGTTCAAACAGCAGCATTCGTAAATAAATTTGCATCATGAGATGGATTATTGGCTTAGTAGTAATTGCACTTTTAGTAATAGTGGGATGGTTCATGTTTCTTCGGCTTTCTCCTGTTGACCGCGTAAGCCCGTTCGATGCAATGCCAGAAAACACGTGGTTGATTGTAGAAGCCAAGGCATCAAAAGCACAGGTCCTTTTCACTGATAGCAATAGCCTCTTTCAAAATCTTTCGGTGCTTACACCGATTTCAAACTTGGTGAGAAATGCCTCAAGTGCGTTGTCAGGTCGCGATCATAAGATCACTTTCTTTCTTTATGGATCAGCTCAAATGCCCTATATTGGCGCCATTGAAGATGTGGACGAAAACGAGTCTATTTTGCGCGATTTTTTTTCTGAACACACCTATATTGGCGATTATACTGTCCATAGCAACGAGGTCATTCTGCCTACTAAGCAAGACAATGATCATTTAAAAAAACTATTGCTTTCTTCGAGTGATCTGGGAATTTCGGTATGTGCAAAACCTCAAAGAATTATAGAGTTTTACGCAAATCATCTCACTTCCGAATTAAACCTCATTCTTTCATCAGAAATAGTAACTGATGAATGGGTAGGTTTTGAGATGCGTGATGAAGAAAACGTATTCATTGCGAATGGCGTTGGTTCTAGCTCAAGTGACGAAACAAGCAAAAAAAGAGACCTCAACTTACTGCGCTATGTTCCTGCTAAAACTGGGGTTGCGGTATTGGGCTCATCAGATACCGTGGCATACGCCATGATCTACTGTCCATACTCCAATGGATTGAAAAATGAACACGAAAACCTTTTCTTGCTCTTCGCAGAGGAAAATGCTCAAGTAGATCAAATTTCTGAAGACCAATCATACCAAGGTATTCCGATCAGCATTGGCCCTTTGCCTGGTTCAATGAGTATGTTCAATATAAAATGGCAGACGGAGTCATACATTGCACATTTCGGATCGGTGCGCATTCACGCAGCCTCATTCAAGCAACTGACCAACCTCATTGACGATTACCTAGCCGATGACAAACTGATCTCATCTGCCTATTTTAAAAAGATTGAGCCGGCCATTTCTGACGCGAGCTTCACCTTCTATTTACATCCCGATTTGCTCAGCAATGAAAATCCCTTCATCGCTGATAATGCCAAATTAAAGGATGTAAACACGTTGGTTTTTCAAAGTTTCAGTGAGCTGCCCTTGCAAAAGTTTTACGCACTTTCCATTTTACATCACACAGCATTTGTAGATGAAGCTCCGATGCTCTGGACAATCTTACTAGATACAGCAATAGCCGCAGGCCCATGGGCTTTTGTAAACCATTATACCCAAGAAAATGAAATAATCATTCAGGATGCAAAGCATCAACTTTACCTGCTCAACAAGAATGGAAAAACACTCTGGAAACAGCGCTTAGACGAAACCATTGTTGGCGAGGTGAAAATGATAGATGCATTTAAAAGCAAAAAGTATCAAATGCTTTTTAATACAAGAAAAAGCACCTACCTGCTCGATAGAAACGGAAAAACGGTAGGTGAATTTCCACTTAGGCTCAATAAAGAAACATCGGTGTCGCCCACCATTGTTCAATATGATGCCAAAGGCGACTACCGCATCTTGATCGCTGATGGAAATACCATCCGAAACGTTGACATAGAGGGGAAGCCCATCAAAGGTTGGAATAATGCGCAAATCAACGGCAAAGCCAGTTCGCCAATAGAATATTTGAATTACGCAGGCAAAGACTACCTCACGGTAATTTCAGAAAGAAACTCAGTTTACTTTTTTGACCGCACGGGAAAAGAGCGCATTAAAAAATTACAAGCTGACTCCACCGCATCAGCCCTCACTTTAATAAGAGGAAAATCATTGAACGAATGTGCCTTCATCGGTTATGATAGCATTGGAAACATCCATACGCTACAACCAAACTCGAAATCTTCAATAAAAAACATTCTACCTATTGGAAGTGATGTGGGACTAGAAACAACAGATGATGCCACCCATGCATACATTACGGTTAAAAAAGACAGGGTGCTATCGCTCAATCGCAATCTAGACGTAGAACTCGACTTCCTGATGCCAGAAGAATTGAAGAAAAACATCCAATTGATTTCTGAAATGAAAGGTTGGATAGGATTGGAAAGTCAAAATGGCGAGCATTTCTACTTGCTTGATTTAGAAGGTAGGCTTTTGGATAAAATGCCCATCAAAGGATCAGGAAAAGCCTTGCTTATCGACTTGGATAAAAATGGAAGTCAGGAATTGATCATCGGAGATGGTATACGAGAGATGTTGGTATATAAGCTTGCAGATTAGCGACCAGTAAGCATCGCCCCAAACAAACCCATTTTTCTAATTTTCAGTTTCTGTCCTGCCTGCAAATTTTCATCTCCAGAAAGGTCATTCAACTTGTATATAGTTTTCATTTTCACTCCGTATTTCTGAGAAATTTCTCGAACGGTCTCTCCCTGGCTCACGGTGTGGTATTCCTGCTGTGCATTATTGCGTTTTGGTTGAAGGTATATTACTTCACCCTCAATTAAGCGTGCTCCTTTTGATAGGTCATTGTACTTTAAGATTTGCCATCTCCCCATGTCAAATCTTTCCGCAATCGATTCTGGGGTCTCGCCCTTCCTAGCCACAACAAACTTGATGTTATTGTCACTCACATCAATGGCACTTACGGAAGGCACCTGAGCTACAGGTTCAATGCGCGTATAGGATTTTGGCGTTTTCACCTCTGCTATGGCTTCCTTTTCAGGAATTTTCTTGACATGGTCGTATTTGTGCAAATCGTTTTCTTCAATGATCTTGATAAGGAGCGGAGCATATTTTGGATTTGTAGCGTATCCAGCCTTTTTCAAGCCATGTGCCCAACCCTTGTAGTCGGTTTGTTTCAAATCAAACAGAAAAGCGTAGCGATCACGAGTCATCAAAAACTCGCTGTGATCTCTGTAGGAATCAAAAGCAGAATAATATTTACGAAAACACTCGTTTGCCTCGTCATCGTCTTGAATGAACGTTGGCCCTTCCCAGCCTTTGTGGCACTTTATACCAAAATGATTCTTGGCGTATTTGGCCAGAGGACTATTTCCGTAATCGCTCTCAAGCATTCCTTGGGCCAGCGTTATACTCGCTGGAATTCCAGTAGCGTGCATTTCACGAATGGCTTCATCCTTAAATTCCTCGATATAATCCATTTTAGACATTCGAGGTTCAGCAGGCTGCGCTTGCGCCTGCAGACTGAAGAAGAATAAATTTCCAGCAAGAAATAGTGCTGACAGAATGTTACTTTGCATGCTCATTGAAGCTTATTGTGAAAATATTGAGTTATTAACCGAGTTTTCAACAATTTAAAATCGGTTATGAACAATCATGGTGTTAATTACAGAATATGGAAGGCTTAGTAGTTAAAAGTACGGGCAGTTGGTATAAGGTTCGCTTGAGCGATGGAAAAATAATCGATGCACGATCAAGAGGAAAGTTGCGCACAGCTAATTCAAGAAATACCAATCACATTACCGTTGGCGATATTGTTGAAATAGACGAAACGGGAGAAGATTTCTCTATCAACCACATACAAGAGCGCAAAAACTACATTATTCGAAAGTCCACCAAACTTTCTAAAGAAACCCATATTATCGCTGCCAATATTGATTTGGCGGTCATTGTTACCTCCCTAAAAGAGCCCAAGCTCAAATTTGGCTTCATCGATCGATTTTTAGTTACAGCTCAAGCGTATCAAATTCCCGCGTGCATTGTCTTCAACAAAACAGACCTACTCAACACAAAGGAGAAAGCATACCTTGAAGACTTAAGGGCTGCTTACAGAAACATTGGATACGAAAGCGAAGCCATATCAGTGTCTAAAAATGAAGGGATTGAAACCATAAAAGCCTTGATCGAAGGGAAAATCACGCTCTTTTCAGGTACTAGCGGTGTGGGCAAAAGCTCACTTCTCAATGCGCTCAACCCAAACATTTCAGCCAAAGTAAGCCACGTTTCAGCTTCAAATGAAAAAGGGCAACATACCACAACCTTTGCCGAAATGCATGAGATCAACCCTGCATCTTTCATCATAGATACTCCTGGTTTAAAGAGCTTCGGATTGATCGACATGGAGCCCGAGGAACTGAAAGACTACTTCCCTGAAATGGTGCGCTTAAGTGAGCAATGCAAATTTGGAAATTGTAAACACCTCAACGAACCAGGATGTGCGGTGAAACCAGAATACGAAGAAAGCAGGCTTCCCATATTTCGATATGAAAACTATGTCCACTTCTACGAAGAGCTAAAGGGTTTGAAACCTTGAGTCAATATTATATCATGAGTAACTTTTGAATGATAAGACTTCTGTACCTGATTTTATTCTATATCTTTATCTATAAACTATTTATTATGAAAAAAACCAACTTATTGTTCTCGGGCCTTGCTCTATTCGCTATTAGCTTTACATCATGCAGCAAATGCCAAGACTGCGAATGTTATGGTGACACAGAAGAGATTTGTGAAGATGACTTCGACAGCAAATCTGAATACAAGGATGCCATCACTATTCTTGAAGCTTTTGGCTGCACTTGCAAGTAATAAAGTCAAGACTAAATTTAATGCTCCTCTAGGTGAGGGGCATTTTTTTTATTCATGATCTAAATATTTGCTATGCGCAGTATTGTTCAAAGAGTAAGTAGTGCATCAGTCACAATTGCTGGGAAAGAATCAGGTAGAATAGACCATGGATACTTGATTTTGGTTGGCATAGAAGAAGCAGACACAAAAGAAGATTCGGATTGGCTCGCCAATAAAATTGTGAACCTCAGAATATTTGCAGATGATGAAGGTTTGATGAATCGGTCAATCAACGATGTTGATGGCCGCGTGTTGATAGTGAGCCAATTTACCTTGCACGCTAAATACAAAAAGGGAACACGACCAAGTTTCATAAAAGCTGCAAGACCAGAACAAGCTATTCCATTGTACGAATCGTTTTGCAGAACACTCGAGATCCTTACAGGAAAAGCAACTGAAACAGGTGTATTCGGAGCTGACATGAACGTACATTTGACAAACGATGGACCAGTAACCATATTTATCGATACCAAAAACAAAGAGTAGCGCGTGTTATTCAATTCATTGCCATTTCTGATTTTTCTGCCTTCAGTTGTGGCTGTTTATTTCCTTTTACCCCAACGCTGGCGCTGGATGCTGCTGTTAGCTGCAAGCTACTTTTTCTATGGCTACTGGAAAGTAGAATACCTCGGCCTCATTCTATTCAGCACCACTGTGGATTTTTTCACCGCGCAGTACATTGCAACTGCGAATGATCAAATTAAGAAGAAAATAGGCCTGAGTATAAGCCTCGTTACCAATCTGGGGCTATTGGCTTTGTTCAAATACTCTGGTTGGTTCATGGCCGATGTACTTCATCCTGTATCCGTCATCAACGAAGTGCAATTGGAAAACTTTCAAAGCTTTTGGAGCTTTGCATTACCCGTTGGCATCTCATTTTACACTTTTCAAACATTAGGGTATACCATTGATGTGTATTACGGGCGAGCTGTCCCAGAAAAAAACCCTTTCAAATTCGCCCTCTTTGTAAGCTTCTTTCCTCAGCTCGTTGCTGGACCTATTGAGCGTTTTTCACACCTGTATAAGCAGCTTTTTACTGAGCAACAGTTCAGGTACGCTTTTCTTCAACAAGGAGGCAGACTGATCTTATACGGCCTTTTCATCAAGATGTGCGTTGCCGACAACATCAGCCCTATGGTTGATCAAATATTCGAACAACAAAATGAAGCCTCGTCTCTTCAGCTGGTGTTGGGAACTGTATTATTTGGCGTCCAGATTTACAGCGATTTCCACGGATATTCACTAATAGCCATAGGCACTGCGCGGCTGTTGGGAATTGAGTTGATGGACAATTTCAACGCACCGTATACGGCCACATCGATTCGTGAATTCTGGAGTAAGTGGCATATTTCACTTTCAACTTGGTTCAGAGACTACCTTTTCATTCCATTGGGCGGAAATAGAGTTTCAAGAGTAAAACTGACCACGAACATTTTAATTGTTTTTATTGTGAGTGGACTTTGGCATGGCGCCAATTGGACCTTCGTAGCTTGGGGAGCAATTCACGGTTTTAGCTATATGATGGAACGCTGGTTTATCTCAAAAGACACAGCACCTTGGCTTCAATTTCCCAGATGGATAGCAACTATGATCATCGTCTTTATTGCCTGGATTTTCTTTAGAAGTGAGTCCATAGAAATGGCAGCAAACTACCTCACCAACGCGGTATCGTCAACATCTGCTGGCATAACCATTGAATGGAGTACTATCAGCCTCTCATTCATTGGCATCTTCCTGCTCTCTGACATTCACTTCAAAAACAGAAGTATTCACAGTTGGCTTAATGAACAGAGCATTTTGGTACGTTGGAGCGTTTATTCATTTCTGATTTTTTCAATAACTGGATTTGCAGGCATCACGAACCATCCCTTCATCTACTTTCAATTCTGATGAAAATTGCCAAGAAACTCATATTACTGCTGTTGATTCTACTCACGTTGAATTGGGTCTACAAACAATCTGAATTCATTGCCTTTGTTGATGAGCATGCAGACCAGTATTTACAAGTAGATAAAATAAAAAACTGCGATGTGATTTATATATCGGCTTCAAGCAATTTTCCACCAGAAAATATCAAGGAAACAGACCCTAGAAAAATCAGCCAGTTTATCTCCGACTATTTCCCAAACATCCAATTTGAAGCCATCAATAAACCAGCTTCGCACGCAGGGGTCTATAAGGACTTGCTCCAACTATTTCCAGAAAATTCAGAAGCAAAGACATTCGTCATCACCATGAATATGAGATCGTTTGGTCCAAGTTGGACTAACTCAGACCTTGAAACCGCTCTCAACGAATCGAGTGTTTTTTACAACAAAAGACCTGCTCTCTTGAATCGTCTTTTAATAAGCCTAAACGCATACGACAATAGATCTACTGATGAAAGAAACGCCACCGTGCAAGAACATTGGAACAATGACGTGCTGCCCTTTCCTCCTCCAAAAAACACCGTTAATAATTGGTGTGCAGTTGAAAAATGGGGTGATTGGAAAAACCTGAAACGTCAGCTGGCTGATCAATTCATTAAGCAATATGGCTTTGTAATTGATAACAACAATCCTCGAGTAAAAGATTTTGACACCATTTGCCAACTGGCCAAAAAACGAGATTACAAATTGATTTTCAATATTCTAGCAGAGAATATCGAAACCGCTGACTCATTGGTAGGAAAAGACATCACTAACTTGATGGAGCAGAATGTAGAATGGCTGGTGAACCGATATTCAGCTAAAGGATTTGAAGTGGTGAACAACCTCCATGCACTCAAAGCATCCAACTTCACAAACAAAGACTTCCCTACAGAACATTATGATGAAGAAGGAAGAAAAATTATCGCTAAACATATCGCCTCATCGCTTAAACCAATGATCGAATGACGGAAAAAATGACTTTAGAAGAAGCACAAGAAAAAGTAGATCAGTGGATCAAAACCATTGGTGTGCGTTACTTTAATGAATTGACCAATATGGCCATGCTCACCGAAGAAGTTGGTGAACTTGCACGGATAGTAGCTAGAAGGTATGGAGAACAAAGCGAAAAAGAGAGTGACAAGAATAAAGACTTGGGTGATGAAATGGCAGATGTTTTATTCGTACTTATTTGTCTCGCCAATCAAACAGGAGTTGACTTAACCAAAGCTTTGGAAAAGAACCTTGACAAGAAAACCAACCGCGATTCTCAAAGGCACAAGAACAATTCCAAACTGCAATAAAAAAACCCCGATGAAATCCATCGGGGTTCCTTCAAAGTAGTGATCGTGATTCTTATTCGCTGAATGAAGCGTTTTCTTCAGTTGAAACAACTGAAACAACTTCGGCTTCTTCAACCTTGATTTCGGTAGCTTGTTCTTCTTCTACTACAGCCATTTTCTCAAGAGCGATGGATGGAGCAATTACCAATGCTACTACAGACATCAATTTCAATAAAATGTTCAATGATGGACCTGAGGTATCTTTAAATGGATCTCCTACAGTATCTCCAACAACAGTCGCTTTGTGCGGCTCAGAGCCTTTATAGTACATCTCTCCGTTGATCTCCACACCTTCTTCAAACATCTTCTTGGCATTATCCCAAGCTCCACCAGCATTAGACTGGAAGATCGCCATCAACACACCAGCAGAGGTAACTCCTGCAAGCAATCCACCGAGCATTTCTGGACCTCCAATGAATCCAACAGCAACTGGAACAGCAACTGCCAACAAACCAGGTAGAACCATCTCTTTAATAGATGCTTTTGTAGAAATCTCAACACATTTGTCGTATTCTGCAACTCCATCGGCTGCATCAAACGTAGCCTTATCTTCAGCACTCCAATCGGCTTGCTCCTTTCCCTCATTGCGTTGCATCACTCCTAAAGCGGCTTTCAAAGCAGGGATTTCCTTAAACTGACGTCTAACCTCTTCAATCATTGCCATTGCAGCTCGACCTACTGCGTTCATACTCAAAGCTGAAAATACAAAAGGCAACATAGCTCCTACCAACAATCCAGCCATTACAGTAGGCACAGCAACGTCAATTTTACCAACGTTGGCTTGCTGCATGAATGCCGCAAATAAAGCCAACGCAGTAAGCGCAGCAGAACCAATAGCGAAACCTTTACCAATAGCTGCAGTTGTGTTTCCTACAGCGTCCAATTTATCCGTGCGCTTACGCACTTCTTTTGGTAGCTCAGCCATTTCAGCAATACCTCCGGCATTATCAGAAATAGGTCCATAAGCATCAACAGCCAATTGAATACCTGTATTGGCCAACATACCTACCGCTGCAATAGCAATACCATATAAACCTGCGAAGTAATGTGCAACCAAAATAGCAGCAGCAATCAAGATTACCGGAATGGCGGTACTCATCATACCAACCCCTAGACCAGCAATAATATTGGTTGCAGAACCTGTTAGAGATTGACGAACAATTGAAAGTACAGGAGGTGTTCCAGTACCAGTGTAATATTCCGTGATCTTACCAATTCCTAATCCAGCAATAAGTCCAGCCAGCGTTGCGAAGAACACACCATTTGCAGAGTAATCCATTCCATTAAAACTCCACGTAGCTGGTAAGAAATATGAGATGATGAAGTAAGAAAGAACCACCATTAATCCAGCAGATCCAAACTCACCAATATTCAATGCGGTATGAGGGTTTCCTCCATCTTTCACCTTAACGAAGAATGTTCCGAAAATCGAAACCAAAATACCTACAGCCGCAAGTGCCAAAGGCAACATAACCGCTCCTAACCCCATCCATGTAGGGTCAATATCTCTAAAACCAGGAACAAATACAGCTCCCAATACCATGGTACCAATAATAGAACCAACATAAGATTCGAAAAGATCCGCTCCCATACCGGCAACATCGCCAACATTGTCACCAACATTATCAGCAATTGTGGCTGGATTTAATGGGTGATCTTCAGGAATTCCAGCTTCTACTTTACCTACAAGGTCAGCACCAACGTCAGCAGCTTTGGTATAAATACCACCTCCAACTCTCGCAAAAAGAGCAATAGATGAGGCACCTAATGAAAAACCAGCGAGAACGTTTAAGACAGTTGAAACACCATTCTCATCTTCTATTCCGAATAAGTGTACGTAAAGAATGAACAAAACGCTCAATCCAAGAACTCCTAAACCAACAACTCCCAAGCCCATTACAGACCCACCTCCAAAGGCAACTTCAAGTGCTTTGCCTAAAGATGTTCTTGCTGCTTGAGTTGTTCTTACGTTGGCCTTTGTAGCTACTCGCATACCGAGATAACCAGCTAAAGCTGAGCATACAGCACCAACAATAAATGACAATGCAACTAAATAACTTGAATTTGCTTCGTTAGCACCTTTGAATGCCAATAAAGCTGCAACAGCGATTACGAAGATTGAAAGCACTTTGTATTCAGCTTTCAAGAAAGCCATTGCTCCTACTGAAATGTTCTTGGCAATTCTTGCCATCTTTTCATTTCCCTCATCTTGCTTAGATACCCAAGCACTTTTCCATGCTACAAAGAGTAAAGCTACTACTCCAAAAGCTGGTAATGCATAAATTAAACTAGTCATTTATATTGATTTTGAATGGATTAATAAGGTTCATACCCCCTAATTTTTAAGCGCGCAAAGATAATAGCATGATTATATTATCAATCACAAAGTTTAAATATTGAGGAAAGATTGATGGATTAAGAAAAATCCGTGAAAATTCTATCAAAAAATGAATCCTCCTTGAAAGTAGATTCCAACATTCAAAATCTCAGAATGAGAAATGGAATTGGAAATATCATTAAAGAAGGTCTCTTTCAAATTATAGCGAAATAGCGAAAGCCCTGTTTCCCCTGTAAATGCCAATCCAATGCCTGTATCAATAAAGATACCCGCTCCTACTGAGGATTGAAAAACAGGTGACAGCTCAATATCATCGACAATTTCATTGTCTTGAATGAAAGATGATGCTCCTGCTGACATACCGGCTTGTGCATCAATGTAACCCCTCAAGTAATCATTGTGAGGTCTATATCGCCTCACGTGAAGGTTGTACTTAACCATGGCATACTCAAAAAAATCCAAAGACACACCCGCTCCTACCGACCAACGCTCCCCAACCTTATACCATTCTGTAAATCCCATTGAAAGGTTAAATGGAGTAAACCAAGTTAAACCAGCCGTGAGCTCAGTTGCCCATTTTTTATCAAAGGGCTTAAACGTAAATGCCTTGTTATTGCTAGAAGACTTTGAAGCTTTTGTAGGACCGAAAACATAGCGAACATTCTTGCGATCCAAACTAAATATTTGCTCATCGTACTTGATTAAGAGGACGTCTGATGCAAGCGCAATGATTTCTCCGCGATACACTTCTCCATTGAGCATGTAGACCGATGCAGTGGTTTTCTGGGCCATCAATACAGAAATTGAAAGCGCATTAATCGTTATTATCAGAAGCAAAAAC
>Ga0181563_10001125_pt1 | contig 26455 bp, 19 predicted proteins | sample 011ome_25_FD_133759 | JGI IMG/M metagenome (GOLD analysis project Ga0181563, IMG submission 133759) | Coastal salt marsh microbial communities from the Groves Creek Marsh, Skidaway Island, Georgia - 011512CT metaG (megahit assembly) | ecosystem: Environmental > Aquatic > Marine > Intertidal...
GAGAATGTCAGGATGTCCACCCATGTGATTGACGCGGCATTCCGGCACTCGGTGCGTCGACTCATTTATTTAGGAAGTACCTGTATTTATCCGCGGGATTGCCCGCAGCCTATTAAGGAGTCTTATTTGCTACAGGGGGCGTTGGAGATGACCCACGAGCCCTACGCGCTAGCAAAGATTGTTGGCTTGAAATTGTGCCAGGCCTATCGACGGCAGTACGGCGTTCAATTTCACAGCGTGATGCCCACGAACCTTTATGGAAAAGGTGACAATTACCATCCAGATCACAGTCATGTCCTTCCCGCATTACTCAGAAAAATTCACGAAGCCAACGCGCGTGGCGATCAATCCGTGACGATCTGGGGAACCGGGACCGCGAGGCGAGAGTTCTTGCATGTCGATGACTTGGCCGATGCAATCGTTTTTCTTTATGGTCTCGCCGACCCACCTGACTGGGTCAATGTGGGGACTGGAGTCGACATGACGATTCTTGAATTGGCAAATTTAATCGCGAGTGTTGTCGGTTATTCAGGCGAGATACTTACCGACACAAGCCAACCCGATGGCACACCGATCAAATGCACGGATATGAGTTGCCTGCACAAACTGGGTTGGCGGCATCGAGTGGATTTAGATCAGGGAATTCGACGGACTTATGACGACTTCCTCAACGAGCTAGCCTCGGGGAGTATTCGCGAAGTCTAGTTGCTGTTTTTGCTCTCCTCGTGATTCTCTTTCTCACTCGCATTGGGCTGTTGGCGCCATGCTTTATCCTAGTGGCGTTGGTGATGCGGACCGGTTGCTTTATCATTTCTGTTAGCTCGCATCATTTGACGCAAGCTACAACGGTACTTGTACGTGATCTGCGATTTCGTCGGGTCACCAATCGCTTGTGCGAAACAACTCAATACGCTTCTTCACTCATCGCCGATTAGAGATTGGATGACCAAAACTGCATTAATCACGGGAATCACCGGACAAGACGGCAGTTATCTGGCAGAACATTTGCTGAACCTAGGATATGAAGTCCATGGGGTGGTACGACGCAGTAGCACATTTTCGACGGATCGGATTGATCATTTGTATCAGGAACCGCAGGTCGAGTCGCGGTTGCGTTTGCATTACGGTGATTTAACCGATGGTCAAAGTTTGACCAATCTCGTGCTGCAGATTCAGCCTCACGAAATCTATAATCTGGGCGCTCAAAGTCACGTGCGTGTTTCTTTCGATCAACCGGTCTACACTCTTCAGGCCGTCGGTTGTGGCGCGTTAAATATTCTCGAAGCCGCGAGGATTTTGAATGAAAGTCATCCGGTCAGGGTCTATCAAGCAAGTAGCAGTGAGATGTACGGTGACGTCTTGGAGACCCCGCAAAGAGAAACCACACCATTCAACCCCCAGTCACCTTACGCTTGTGCGAAGGTGTATGCGTATCATCAAACCGTTAACTATCGACGCAGCTATGAATTGTTTGCAAGCAATGGGATTCTTTTCAATCATGAATCCGAGAGACGTGGTGAGACCTTCGTGACTCGTAAGATCACACGAGCCGCAGGGCGTATCAAGCTTGGCTTGCAAAAGAAGCTCTATCTGGGAAATCTGGATGCAAAACGTGACTGGGGATACGCGAAGGACTATGTTGAGGGGATGCACCTGATCCTCCAACATGATCAGGCGGACGATTTTGTGCTCGCGACAGGACGCACGGCTTCGGTGCGCGAGTTTTGTGAACTGGTTTTCCGTCGTTTAGATTTGGACTATCAAGACTATGTCGAGGTTGATCCCCGATATTACCGACCGGCTGAAGTGGATTTGCTACTTGGGGATCCGGCCAAGGCAAAGGAGCAACTAGGCTGGGAAGCGAAAACTTCGCTCGAGACACTTGCTGCAATCATGACGGATCATGACTTTGAGATTGCCGAACGCGAACGACACGCCGCGACATTCAGTCCCGAGACCTAGATCGGACTTCCTCTTTTTCCCTGGCGGTGGTTTGTAACGTTTGGCCTGTGCTCGTTGGTCTGTTCACGTTGGTCTGGGCAGCCAACTCAAGGCGGGTCGATCGACTATCAAGAGTTCATCGATGCACAATCCGCCCGATAAAGCCTCGGCTAACCGATCAAACGGCGATTCCGTCGAGATTTGAACGGTTTCAGCATTTGTCGTTGCGTTGGATTCCTTGTCGCTTCCATTCTTAGGGCTCGACGAAATGGTTGCGACAGGTGAAACTATTGGGGGTCCGTCGAACGCCCCAGTCGTTGGATTTCAGGCCTATTGGTTGGGTAAACCCAAGGTTGACGATGATTTGCTTGACGTGTGAGTTTGCGGGGCGTTCAGCAAGAATTGTTGTGCGTTTGACTTTGGAAAGTCGGAGATAACATGGCGAAGAAGAAAGTTCAGTCGTTCGAGTGTGTGGAACCAATAGGTGATCGTGTTTTGGTGCGAAAAGATGAGCCAAAACGTGAGACTCGGGGTGGAATCGCTCTACCGGATGCTGCTGAAATTCCCACGATTACCGGTCGCATTGTGACCATCAGTGCCGTCGTCGAAAACGACGAAGAGTTACCGCTTCGCCAATACGATAAGATTCTGTTCCACCCCAAGAATGCGATTCCTGTGGATCTCGAGCACGATAACCAGCTTTTTGTTGTTCCCGTTGAGGATGTGGTTGCCGTTTTCCGCCGCGAAAAGTCAAACTGATCGTCGGGTAGTGGAGGGCGAGACGATTAGGTGGCGGTTGACCGAAAATGGATTAGGCGGGTGTTTTTCGGTCCTATAGGCCAAAGCAGTTCATACGTATCATTTCATCGGAGTTATTGAATGTTTTTGCGATCGGTTGTGACTCTCTTTGTCTCTGTTTTGGTCGGGCAGGTTGCGTTGCGGGCCGCCGATTTGCCAGCGGTTTCGGTGCGTGAGGGAGCCAAACCACGCAATGTTGTTTTCGTTCTGACCGATGATCATCGTTACGATGCCATGGGCTTTATGGGGCATCCCTTTCTCGAAACGCCACATTTGGATTCTCTCGCGTCCAACGGCGTACACGTTAAGAATGCCTTTGTTACCACTTCCCTTTGTTCACCGAGTCGCGCTTCAATTCTGACCGGTCTCTACACACACAAGCATCGTGTGATTGATAACAATCGGCTCGTTCCAGAGGGGACGATTTTCTTCCCCCAGTATCTTCAGCGAGCTGGTTACAACACCGCATTCATCGGTAAGTGGCACATGGGTGGCGAGCATGATGATCCGCGACCCGGTTTTGACCACTGGATCAGTTTTCGCGGCCAGGGGAATTACTTGCCGCCGGGACCAAAATACACGTTGAATGTGAACGGTAAACGCGTCAAGCAAAAGGGATACATCACCGACGAATTAACTGACTATGCGATTGATTGGTTGGAGACGCAGAAAGATGCGGACGAACCGTTTTTCCTTTACCTTTCGCACAAGGCGGTCCACTCCAACTTCACACCGGCCGAACGCCATGAAGATCGATACAAGGATGCCGATTTGAGTTTCTTACCCCGAGGGGAAGGCATCACTGCTGAGAAAGATGCCCCCCGCTGGGTTCGTGATCAATTAAATAGCTGGCACGGGATCGACTTTAGCTATCACAGTGATAACGGTCTTGATTACCTTTACCGGCGATACTGTGAGTCGTTACTCGCCGTGGATGATAGTGTCGGAAGGGTTCTCGAGCAGTTGAAAAAGATGGGGATTCACGACGAAACCTTGGTTGTTTACATGGGCGACAACGGTTTCATGTGGGGTGAGCATGGGTTAATCGATAAACGCGTGTCGTATGAAGAATCGATTCGTGTTCCCATGATGATGCAGTGCCCCGATTTGATTCAGGGCGGCGAAGTCTTGGAACAGGTGATTGGGAATATTGATATCGGCCCGACCATTCTGCACGCAGCCGGGCTAGAGACTCCTGATTACATGGATGGGAAGAGTTTCTTGAATCTGGCCAATGAGCCGGATGCGGATTGGAGAAAGTACTTTTTGTACGTCTACTACTGGGAAAAGAATTTTCCCCAGTCACCAACCCAGTTCGCGCTTCGGGGCGATCGCTTTAAGTACATCACCTACTATGGCCTATGGGATGTGGATGAACTTTACGATCTAACCACCGATCCAGGTGAGAAAAACAATCTCATTAACGACCCTGATTATCAAACCGTGGTCAAAGAGATGGAGGATCGGCTTTACGAGATGCTTGCTGAAGCCGGCGGGATGGACATCCCGATGAATCAACCAGCGGGTCGTTCACAGAACAAGCGTTGGTCGGAAAAGGGGGGAAGGGAATCGGCTGATTTCCCCAAATCACTTGTGGTGGAAGAGCCGATTAACAGAGAAGCCAAGTGAACGGCCAATAGGTCAAGTGAACGACGAAGAAAGTCAAGTGAAGGTTGGTGAGACCAGCGAACCAACAAAATTGATGACGGCGATGAACTCGTTAACGAAGCGAAACGGATGTTCTAGCCGATCGCGGCTCTGAGGGCCCCAATCCGTTGGAGCTCGATTCTGTAAAAGGCATACATTTGAGCGGCAAAAACTCACCGGCCGATTGGTTGCTAAGGGGTTCTGCCGCGAAGAAACAGGTCGCCATGCTTTTTGAGCCGCGACCAAAAGAGGTTAGCTATTGGCGACCCCTACGCTGGTGATTACCACAAATGCCAATGTCACTCAGTCAACCCCGATCAGCATGGATCTGCCGCCCCATGTATTTGCTGGGTGATTTTCCAACGCACTTGTGGTGGAACGCCAGCGTTTAGGAGACGAAAATCTTAGCAAACTCGTCGCGAAAGACGCGGTCACTCTTGGGGAACAGGTTTTCAAACGTCGTCGCGTCCACTGCGCCACGCTGGAACCGTTGTTTGGGAAACGTTGGCATTTCGACACCGGTGATTTGTCGAACGCCCGATGCAACAATGGCACCCTTGAGTTCGTAGAGTTTCTGATGATCCCAATCGGTTAATTTCACGAATGGGATCGCTTCGGCTACCTCGATGACGTCGGGAATTGCATAAGGGCTGAAGCCGAGGAATCCGAGAGATGTGGCCGGAGCACTCGTGCGGATGTGCCCGCGACTTTGTCCACCGCTGTAGACGAGCGAATGTTTGACCGCGTCAACTCCCCAGCCTTCTTGGTAAAGCATGCGGTTACCGAGCACACTGCGGATGGTGAGTTCGGGATTTTCTTCGATGGGATAATCTTTGAGATTTTCATCACCTCCGTCCCCATCGATGAGGTAACGCCACTCTGGATATCGGCGTCTGACTTCTTTGAGTAGAGCGAGTCCCATGGTGGCTGCCTGAACGTCAAGAGACTTGTAGTCTTCGATCACGCGAATCGCTTCACGCCAGCAGAGGTCACTGGCTGGAATTTGGATTTTTTCGAGATAAAGTTCTCGGTCAATTTGTTTGAGGAACTGTTCTGCCTGATCACCGTCCGACGCATCATTGCCGGTCGTCATCGTGAAAGCTTTGAGACGGGCTGGGGATTGACCCTTCCTCCTCAGAAGGTAATCAAGCAGGATGATCAGGCTTCCGCTGTCAACGCCCCCACTGAACATCAGACCGATTGGTTCGCTTTGAGGGATGGAATCAAGCCACTGATCACAGATTTCTGCAACCTTGCCGATGTACTGGGCACCGATGGCATCGATATCGCTGTGCAATCGATTTCGTTTGGGTGCAAAGAATCGGTGGAGTGTTGGGTTAGGATCGGGACAACCGACAAGTTGGAGTTCGAGGAGGTGATGGGCTGGAACCATTCGCGTGTAGGAGGGGTGGAATTGATCACCGAGTCCTTCCCGCTCGAGTTGTTCCTTTATTTCATCCATCCGTTCCGCGATAATTAAGGCTGGTCCTTCTGCTCGCTTGGCAAGGAAATAACGCATCGGTCGACCGATGGATCGAGCCATTCGAATGGTTTTGCCTAACTGCTGGCAAATCGCAAACTGCCCCCTGATTTGCCGAATGGCCGAAGTTGCGCCCTCTCGAACCGCCTGACACGCCTGTTCGTAAGACGATCCGAGCAAAATATTCCCTTTGGGATCAAGTAAATTGACGACTCGATCAATCAATTCTGCCTGTCTGCCGTCAAAGTCCCTTTGTACCGGCTTTTGGGGGGGGCTTGAGGTGGAACTGGAACGAGTGGACGAATTAGACATGTCAAACCAGTAAATTGAGTTTTTAGGGTTGAGCCAACATCAGCGTGACGGTTCACATCCTGTGGCACCAGCATCCGACAAAACAGAGTGTGGATGAATCCATTTGAGGCGGAAATCTCGAATAACAGGGCGACGAGTTTCGAAACTTTTCTTGACCCACCCCTGCAAGGATTCCGCCACAAACGACCGATGTACCCTGAATTTATCGCATTTCGAGACAATGTGTCGTCATAATCGTTGGAATTCCGAAAGCGTTGATGATACCTCCAGATGCAATTTCCAGCGGCGAATGGGCGAATAATTCCATGTGACGGGTACGGTTTTGGCACCAAAGATCTTACATTTTCTGTTGGCAGCGACTAGCGGCCCGACGGCCTACCTCGGGTAGATTCGGCCTTTAGCTGCCAGCCGAGTTGTATCCAACCCTCGATCCAATCGGATAGCGAACCATCGTGGCTTTGCAAATATTTGACGGCGTACAGCCTCCACCACTCACCAACTTCATCGATGTGCTCCAGCACTGGGCCGAACATCGGCCCGATGATGCAGCCTTTATCTTCACCGACGTTGAGTCGCATGAAGAAAAGCTGACTTATTCGGAGCTGTGGCATGAGGTGCGCGCGTTGGCCGGAGCGTTGCAGGACAAGTGTCGGATCCGCGCGGGTGATCGCGTGCTGCTACTTTATCCGCCAGGGCTCGAATTCGTTGTCGGTTTTTTCGCTTGCCATGCTGCAGGTGCGATCGCAGTTCCCGCCTATCCGCCGCGTCGTAATCGTAAAGCGTCGAGAATCCGATCGATTGTTGTTGATTCGGACGCTCGCTGGGCTTTATCGACCCAGTCTGTCGTCGATCTACTGAAAGGCGACCAACCCCACGACGACCTCATCGGTGTGCAACTACTAGGAACCGACTCGCCAGAGATGCGAGATATTTCCAAGTGGAGACGTCCCAAGCTGCAAGATTCGTCACTTGCGGTGCTGCAGTACACTTCGGGCTCAACGGGTTCACCAAAAGGTGTGATGCTCAATCACGCGAATCTGATTGCAAATAGCGAATTGATTCGCGAAGGTTTTCAGCCGGCTGCTGGTACGGTCGGAATGAGTTGGTTGCCGACCTATCACGACATGGGATTGGTCGGTGGAATTTTGATGCCGCTTTACATTGGACGCGTCGATGTTCTGACCAGTCCGATGACCTTTTTGCAACGCCCGTTGCGTTGGCTTCAGGCGATCACTAAGTACGGCGTGACGGTCAGCGGCGGACCAAACTTTGCTTACCAGCTTTGCGTCGATAAGATTCCCGATGATGAATTACACGGACTCGACTTATCGACTTGGGACATCGCGTTCAATGGTGCCGAGCCGATTCGATCTTCCACTTTGGAATCGTTCTGTGAGCGTTTTGAGCCGTACGGGTTCCGGCGTGGCGCCCTACTGCCATGTTACGGAATGGCGGAAACCACCCTCATTGTGACCGGTGGTCCCTCTGAGACTCGACCCGTTCTCACTAATTTTGACGGCAGTAAGCTGGAAGAAAAGAACGTCTGTCCCGTCGATGCGTCGCACGAGCAGGCAAGAAAGTTGGTTGGCTGCGGTGCGGTTTTAACCGGCGAAACCGTTTCGATTGTTGATCCACAGACTCACCGTGTTCTCGATGGTGATGAGATTGGCGAGATTTGGGTGCAGAGTCCCTCTGTTGGCGTGGGCTACTACCAGCGAAAAGAGGCCACCGAACGAACGTTCAACGCGTTCACCGATCGGGGCCAAGGACCGTTTTTGAGAACCGGTGACCTCGGTTTCCTTTACGACGGTCAGTTGTACGTTTCTGGTCGTCTGAAGGACATGATCATTGTTCGCGGAGTCAATCGATATCCGCAGGACATTGAGGAAACCGTAGAACGTGCCAGCGAAGTTGTGCAGGCGGGCTCTGTTGCTGCATTCGCAATGGACTATGAGGGTCGAGAGCAACTGGTGGTTGTCGCGGAGACGGTTCGGATTCGCGACATCGATTGGGATGCCAATTTACAGGCGATCCGACGTGCGGTCACCGAAGAACACGAACTGCCACCCGACGCAATCTACTTGGTGCGAAATAGCAGCGTTCCCAAAACGAGCAGTGGCAAAATCCAGCGTCATGCCTGTTTGCACGCAGTTCGCGATGGCGATTTGAAAATCATCGCAAAATGGGTGCGTTGGGAAGAAGCAAGGGGTGGTGGCTTCGCCAGCGGTGCACAGCCGATGATGAAAGCCGCCTCGGCTGCCGGAACCGACGATCAGATTGACGCGGCCGAGGTGAATCCTGCAATTGTCGAAGTCATTGAACATCATGTTCGGCAGATCGCGGGTGAGCGAGCAAACGTGTTAGACATCCACACCAACATCGTGCTTGACCTTGGTCTCGATAGTCTCGAGCGGTTGGAGATTGCAAGGATTCTTGAAAGAACCTTTGGTGGACGTTTCCCCGAGCAGGTACTCGATGAAATTGAAACCATCGGCCAAACCGCAATGGCGATCGAGCGGTATCTCCCAAGTGGTTCAGGATTGCGAGCAGAGGCTTTCCTGATTGGAGAGGCTCCTAGCGAGTCCACCGTGCAGTCCTCTTCAAGTTCCCAAGCAAAGGTTACGGTTCAGCCGGAATCGCGAGTGGAGGATTTTGCTGAGTATCAACGTTTGCAAAATACCAAACAGCAGATGATGATGACGGGCGTTCCCAATCCATACTTCACTGTTCATGATGGTGTGGTAAGAGATACGACCGTTGTTGGCGGGCAAGAACTGATCAGCTTTGCCTCCTACAACTATCTAGGACTTAGCGGACATCCAGAGGTGATCAAGGCTGCCTCGGATGCCGTAGCACAGTATGGAACAAGTGTTTCGGCAAGTCGTCTGGTGTCAGGGGAGAAGCCGATTCATGGACAACTAGAGCGGAAAATCGCGGAGTGGATCGGAGTTGATGACTCGATCCTCATGGTCGGTGGTCACGCAACCAACGAGACAACGATTGGTCACTTGGTCGGGGCCGGAGATTTGATTGTTCACGATTCGCTCGCACACAATAGCATTGTTCAAGGTGCGTTGCTGTCGGGGGCGCGTCGTCGTCCATTCCCCCATAACGATTTTGAATCGCTCGATCGGATGTTGACGGAGATACGCGGTCAGTATCGCCGAGTACTCATCGCCATCGAGGGTGTCTACAGCATGGATGGCGATTTTGCAGATGTTCCCAAATTCATCGAAGTCAAGAAGCGTCATGCTGCAATGCTGATGGTGGATGAAGCTCATAGCTTTGGAACCATGGGGGCCACAGGGCACGGAATGGCCGAGCACTTTGGTATCGATGCGAGAGATGTCGATATTTGGATGGGAACACTGAGTAAGTCAGCAGCATCGTGTGGCGGATACATCGCTGGCTCCAAGGCTCTCGTTGAACTTCTTCGCTACACCGCCCCAGGATTTGTGTTCAGCGTTGGGGCACCACCCGCCCAAGTTGCAGCGGCGATTGCTGCCATGGAAACACTTGAACGCGAACCGGATCGCGTTCAGCGATTGAAGGAACGGAGTGAACTGTTCCTCGCACTGTGTCGTGAGGCACAACTCGATACAGGCGACAGCGAAGGTACGCCTGTGATCCCGGTGATTACTGGGAATTCCATGGTTGCTCTGCGGCTTTCGAATCGTTTGAGGGGAGATGGCATTAACGTACAGCCAATTCTCTATCCAGCAGTTGATGAGTCGGCGGCAAGGCTGCGATTTTTCATCACATGTGAACACAGTGATGAACAAATTCGGTACACGGTGTCAAAGGTGGCGGAACGCTACGCGGAATTAGGCTTTTCTCCCAAAGAGCTTGCGTCGGCAAGTCAAACAAAATCCTAATTCACTTGGATGACTTTGCCCCAAGGCTTTTTTAAAGGTTGGTTTAGAAGATTCGGCTGTTGTTGGATGACAATGGTCTTGCGGCGAAACAACTTCGTTCTAGAATCGAGTGACACAGGCAGAGCGCGATCAGTTGCTGTGTCATAAACGGGTCCGGATACCCTTATCGTACCCTCTGCCTCTCGATGTCCCAAGCAAGGAGAATTGACGTTGCTTACTGAGTCCACTGTCGAGACCATGTTTCGCCGCCTGATGAATGATCCCAATCGCAACGAAGAAATCTTTGATAAGGCAGAAGAGCTGCTAGAAGAGGAACTGCGTCCCGAGAGTCCGTTGCGTCATCGACTGTCTGTGGAACTTGATGAGCTGCGTTCGCTGGCTGCCAAAGACTGATCTGTTCCGTGGTGCTGCCATGTCCAATTCGGTTCTTTGGCTGATTGGCGTGATCGTCAGGGAGTGACGAGAGGTTGTCCGGTGACGACCAACCGTATGGGCGATTTTCTGCCAGTTGAATCGAAACAAACCAAAAAAAAATCCCCCACCGAAGTACTCGGTGGGGGATTTTTGTTTGATCTTGGATCACATCACGGTCAGTGGTTGACACTGACTCCTGCGGTAATACCGACCATCAGGTAGTTCTGATCGTTCGATCCACCGTCTACCATCGATCCATCACCACCTCGCCAGACACCTTGTGCGATGTCGATCAGTTGGAAGCCTCCGCGAACCTGTACCATTTTCGTTAGTTGGTAGCCCAGTTCCGCTCGGACGTCAAAGCCAAGGTAAAACTCTTCGTTTGTCGAATAGACTGGCTCAGTCGCGTTACGAATGATTCGCTCCACCTCAGATCCAGCACCTGCACCATCGTAGATCGTCAAGGTTTCGAGTTTTTGGGAGTACGATGACTGGAAGTTCGCTCCACAGAACACTCTCAGGTCGGTTGAGAAAACGTATCGCTCTCGAGCACGGAAAAAGCGGAAACCGAACTGAGGACCGATTAATTCGTTCTCAGTGGTGGCACCGGTGACGGTCAGCAATTCCGCGTCTTCAAAGTTAGGACCAATCAGCGGTGGGTTCTCATCCGAGCTTTGATAGTCCATGAACCCGTTCGCGTCGGTCATTCGCATCCAACGAACCCCCACGAATGGCTCAATAATGCCACCGTAGTGTCTTGGATCCAAACGCCACGTTTTGTTGAGCTCGTATCCGTCATACTCTAGGTGGTTCTGGGTATCGACGATGTCGTAGAATCGGTAGTTGTAACCCATGTTGTTGCCTTCCTCGGGGAGGAGGGCATCACCGAATGGTGGTTGGGTAACGGCAGGACCATCTTCTGGATCAATGAAACGATTCAACCGTTCCTGGCGGAAAATGTGGTATTCTCCGACTTTGTTGCGAGTCCAGTTGAACAGCCAACCGGTGTTTTCACCGGGTAACATGTAACCGAGTTCGTAGCGGTAACCCCAGCCTCCATCGAGACGATTCTTATCGATCCCTGGCTCGGTTGTTTCAGGACCGGTGCCGTAAAGATGGATGCGATCGTAGGTGGCGAACCAACCCGTTGATGCCCGATTCTTTGCGGTGAGGTCCTGAAGGTCAGCTTCATAAACCGGCTCGAACCAATGGAAATCTGGATCAAATTCAAAAGGATCTGCCAGTTTACTATCCTGAGCCATTGCCAGATTGGCCGCGCCCGCTACAGCGAGGGCCGTAAGCAGGCTCGCAGTCAGCTTCCGTACCGACATCGCTTGTTCCACCGTCTTGCAGTAAGTGAGTAATGGGGGACTCTGTTAGTCTTACCCTTGCTTTGCATTTTTAGAAAGCAAGACCATCCAAAGGTCGCGCTTTCGCGATCGGAATTGTCCTTCCCACGAGTGGGATCAGTTCGGTTCTTTGCTCCGAATAGTTCCGGTCGTGCGGTTAGTATCGGTCGGTCGACCCGCAAAGGCTTAACCCGAATACGAACAGATTCAGCAAAAGTCGGAGAATCCGCGGAATCCATACAATTTGACAGCGATCTGTCGATAATTAGCGGGAAAACTGGACTACTTTTTCCCCAGAGCGCGTTTGGACGCGAAAAATTCCGTCAAAATTCTGCCGCAAGGCTCACCAAGTACACCCGCGGTGATCGAAGCCTGATGGTTGAGGCGAGGGTCGGTTAGGATTTGATAGAGCGTGGTGACCGCGCCACCTTTGGGGTCTGTCGCCCCAAAAACCACACGGGGAATTCGAGACTGAAGGATTGCCCCCGCACACATGATGCACGGCTCCAGCGTCACGTAGAGGGTGGTTTCTTCTAAACGCCAATCACCGATTGCTGAAGCAGCCTGCGTGATCGCTATCATTTCGGCGTGTGCAGTGGGATCTTTTAATGTCTCGCGTTGATTGCTGGCTGCTGCGATCACGCTGCCGCCTTTTACAATCAACGCGCCAACGGGCACCTCGTCCGCGGTAATTGCCTCGACGGCAAGTTCTAACGCTCGACCCATCCAATATGCATCCGCATCCAAATAAGATGGGTCCAAACGAGCTGCATCACTTTGAGCCGGATTCATTCGATCTGGGGGCTCGTTTTTCATGGATGGATTCAAAGGTTCTTGGTGTTGGTTGATCCAAATCAACCTTATTTAGCGGATTCCTCAACCAGTTTCTTGGCGGCCGCAATCTCATCTCTGGTCAGGACGCGATAGCGTAGATTGCGGAATTCCGACTTGCACTGGAAGTTTGCGATTCCCATGGGAACACATTGATCCATTTCGAAACGGATGTCGAATTTCTTGTCCTCGCGTGGAAGCCCACAGGCTAGCTTGTCATCCACCCAACATTGGATTTCGTACGAGTCCACTCGAACGCGAACTTTGTACCATCGATCATTATCAAAATTTCGGAAGTTGGTCGTTTCGTTTTCGCTAGCATCTCTGCCATCGATGCTGCTGATGCCGATGATTCCGCCACCCCATCCGCCGAGGATAAAGCTTGCATGGCTATCAGCGATGGGGAACGTTAGACCGCAAAAGAAATCGAATCCATCCGTCCGTCGAGCTTCAAGCTCGACTTCGTAATTTTCTTTCTCGAACTCACCTTCCCAACGTATTCCGGTCATGGGGTCACCAAAGCCAAAGGTGATCAAGGATTCGGTGATCTCCACCGGGCCATCACCGCCGAACTGACTAACTTCCCAATCGCCGGTGAGTGGTTTCCACGATGGAAGATTGGTTTCGGACGCAGTGGCTGCGGCGCGTTTTGCACCCAAGATTTTGCGAATCCATTTACCTTTCTGATCAGTGTCTTCAGCAAATGTAACGGAGTGGGAAAAGAGGATCATTGTCAGGATTGCAGTGGTCGATACTGAAAAAAGTCGGCCAAATGTCTTTGGATTCACGTTTGCCACCTGATTTGAGCGTGGAAGGGTTCGTGGAAGACGGAGGGTCTTGATTGTTGTCTCGAATATCGTATCAGCCTTCGAGGTTTCGAGTTGTGCGTAACTTGTCAGAACTCTTTCTGCGTTGGCAACGTGTAGCCTACACGATCGGTGGTCCATTCATGCAGCCCGTCACAAAAATTAGTCTCTGGGGTGTCCGATTGGCAATCGTTGTGCTTGGATTTTACTGGCTACTGATGTTCACCGGAACGCATCTCGCAGCGAGCACCTTGGAAGTGGCCGATTCACTGGCTCCGAAGGTAAACGACAAGGTAAAGCATTTCGGAGCATTTTTTGTTTTGGGAGCTCTGATGTGTTACGTCACCAACTCCGATCGCTGGCTTAAACGTTTTGTTTCGATTGGCCTGATTGGCATGGCATACGCTGGAATTGATGAGTACACCCAGCGGTTTGTTCCCGGTCGATATCCTGACTTTCAGGATTTTGTTGCTGACGCACTCGGGCTTTGGACGGCTATCGCAGCCTATGTGATCGCAAAATTATTGTTGGGATCATGGGAGCAGCGTCTCCGCCACAGGTTCTTGACCAGCGACAGTTGAATTGATTTCGATACTCTCTTGATTCGACCGGGGATCCCGCAATTATCGTGGACACACTGCCTATGGTTCGAGTCGCTTTCGAGCATGTTGTAGCCGATCAATCAAATCTTGGTGCGATTGACCGGTCATGGTGAGGTGTCCCATTTTTCGTCCGTGTTTGGCATCTGATTTTCCATACAGGTGCAGAGCGACGGAGGAATCCATGAACGCGGCGGACCAATTGGGTGCAGTACCATCCTCTTGCCATAGATCGCCCAGTAGGTTGATCATCGAAGCGACAGGGCTCCGCAGGGTGGTGGAGCCGAGCGGAAGATTGCAAATGGCTCGCACGTGTTGCTGGAACTGACTGGTCTCGCAGCCTTCGATGGTTAGGTGACCTGAGTTGTGAGGCCGAGGCGCAACTTCGTTAATCATCACTGCATCGCCAGAGACAAAAAACTCGACGCACAACAAACCGACTAGATCGAGTGTTTCGGCGGCGGATTGAGCAATTTGCACGGCGCGGTCAGCCAAGGAAGCGTCAATTCTTGCTGGGGCGACCGACACATCGAGGATGTGATTTCGGTGTGCGTTTTCAAAGACAGGGAACGCGGCGATATTCCCCGTGACGGTTCGAGCAACAATTACCGACACCTCGAGGTCAAACGTAATGCATTTTTCCGCAATCCATAAATCACATGCCGACCAATCGATCTCATCAGCCTCGGCGATTGAGTCGACCTTGGACTGCCCCTTTCCGTCATAGCCGCTGGTTGCGGTCTTGACGATGATCGGCCACCCGAGGCTTTCTCCCGCTCGCTCGAGGGAAGCCAAATCATTGACTTCCAAGAATGGGGTTACTGGAAGCCCTGCATCTCGTAAAGTCGATTTTTCGATCAGTCGGTTTTGTGCGATTGCAAGCACCTGGGCCGAAGGATAGGTGGGGGCATACTGGCTGCACTGAGCGATCGTTTCGGCTGGAATGTTCTCGAACTCGAGCGTGATCACATCGCACTGTTTTGCAAATCGATCAACTGCTTCCCTATCGTCCAGTTGTCCAAGCACCGTCTCGTGGGCAACCTGAGCAGCGGGAGAGTCGGGGTCATCGCAGAGAATGATCACCCGAAATCCCATCGTCGATGCAGCCATGGCGAACATTCGACCAAGTTGTCCGCCGCCCACCATCCCAATGGTTGCACCGGGTTGAATCATAGGTTTCGATTGATTGTTCACTTGTCGGTCGTCGCTCAAAGGAGATGCATTTTCCATTTTCTCTCTTCGTTCTCGGTCGCCCTAAAGCTCAGCGGAATCAAGAACCGCTTGGGTCTGGTTATTGACGAATGTTGCGAGTCGATCACGCAGATCTGGATCGGTGAGTGCGAGAATCCTGGCGGCATAGATGCCAGCATTTTTTGCCCCTGAGACACCGATGGACATGGTTGCGACAGGGATACCACCGGGCATTTGCACGATTGATAGTAGGGAATCGAGGCCTTGTAGTGCGCGACTTTGAACCGGTACCCCAATCACTGGCAGGTTTGTTTCGGAAGCCACCATCCCAGGAAGATGAGCCGCTCCGCCGGCTCCGGCGATGATGACCCTGATGCCTCGGTCCGCAGCAGACTGTGCGTATGAAACCATGCGGGCAGGTGTGCGGTGTGCCGAGACCACAAGTTTTTCGTGGGCGATTTCGAGCTCCGCGAGTATGTCCGCGGCGGCTTTCATCGTCTCCCAATCGTTTCGGCTCCCCATGATCACGCCCACGAGGGCGTTGGTTTGGCCGAATTCGGTCGATTCTGTCACGTTTCTACCTCGGTTTGACGGTCTACGCTGGCCGACGAACAACGTCGAATTACCGATTCTATCGAAACCTTCGAATCCGGCGACCCGTCGGCACCCCGCTGCGGCAACTACGACCCAAAACAACCCCCATGTGTCCGATTCGCCCATATGTCCGATTCGTTGGGGTCTGTCGTCTTTTCTTGGGGTTGTTTTAGCTTTCAACGATTTCAAGTTTTACAAAGGCGAGTCGAAATCGGTGCTCACCATCCTCGAATTCGACTCGGGCAATCCGTTTCGGCCCCCTTCCAGAGACATCAACGATGACACCCTCTCCGTACTCCTCATGCCGCACGCGTGTGCCGACTTGATAAAGGTTGAGCGGGGTACTGAAGCTGGCCATCAAATCAGCAGCCGTCTTCAATGAGCTCTGAATCGAACTTTCACTTACGTCCTTGCGCATGCCCCTCCGCGAAGATTCATCATGACTCGAGTCGAGGTTGTGGGATAAACGATTGGCAGCAGATTGACTGGTTTGATCCTCAAAAAGACTTTGGTCGATCTCGTCGTCGGTAAATGGGTCTTCTGATTCAACGCTCTGATCCATGAGATCGCTGTCTGGAATCTCTGTCGAGTGGGCGGTTGGCTTTTGGTTGGAGACGTGTTCAGGAAGGTCCCAGGAGTCGGGATAGCTTTGGTCTAAGTCGTCATCAAACCAATCTCGCTTACCATGACTTTCCACACGCTTCATTTCACTAAGTGGTAATTCATGCAAGAAGGGACTTGGGATGACCGGTCGCAGCTCGCCACGAATGTTACGGCGTTTGCAGCAACTCAGTTCTAGGCGTTCCTCGGCTCGGGTGATTCCCACAAACAGCAGTCTTCTCTCTTCTTCGATCTCCCATTCACTTTCTTTGGAGCGTTTATGGGGAAGCAATTCATCTTCGACCCCAATGATATAGACGCGTTTGAATTCAAGACCTTTTGCCGCATGGAGTGTCATGATCGTGACGCGATCACTGGAATCTTCAAAGGCATCGGTATCGGCAACCAGTGCAACTTGTTCCAGAAACGCTTCGAGAGAACCATCTTCTGGGTGCTGACGATCAAATTCAACGGCCGCCGAGATCAATTCGTCAACGTTTGCCATCGGGCTATCGGTTTGATCATCGGATGCGGTTTTTTCCATGTAAGCATCAAACTTGATTTCTTCAACGAGGTATCGCAGTAGGTCCTCGAGCGGTGCGGTGGCTTTGATCTGCAGGTTGTCAAACAGACTGACAAATTTTTTGACCATGGAGGCCGAGCGTTTGGCAAGCGATTTGATCTTGTCGACATGTCTGGCAGCCTCAAGGATCGGCAGATGATTCTCATCAGCGAACTGTCTCAGTTTCTCAACCGTTTTTGCTCCGATCCCACGCGTAGGAACGTTGATGATTCGTTGTAATGCGACATCATGATTTGGATTGTTGATCAAATGCAGATAGGCGAGTAGGTCTTTGATTTCACGCCGTTGATAAAACTCCACTCCATTGACAATTTGGTACGGAAGCGAACGGCCGCGCAACGCGTGTTCAAGTGAGCGCGTCATCGCATTCATGCGGCAAAACACCGCGAAATGACTGGGTTTGCAACCTTCGGAGACGATCGCGCTAATGATGTCATCGGCGATCGCGTCAGCTTCTTTGTAACCATCTTCGTGGAAACGTAAGACTACCGGTTCACCTTCGGGGTGATCGGTGAACAGCGATTTTGGTTTGCGATGGCGATTGTGTTGAATCAGATGGTCGGCGACACGAAGGACGTTGGGTGTGCTTCGGTAGTTCTTTTCAAGTCGAACCGTTTTGACCCGTGGGTAATCTTTTTCAAAATCGAGAATGTTGTTGAGGTCGGCACCACGCCATCCATAGATCGACTGATCGGGATCCCCCGTAACCGCTAGATTGGGGTAGTTGATCGATAACGCACGTACGATGGCGTACTGGGCGAGGTTGGTGTCCTGGTATTCATCGACAAGGATGTAACGGTAGCGCTGATCGAGTTCTTCTCGAATCGCTGGGTTCTCTCGAAGTAGGTTTGCGATGTGAAAGAGTAAGTCGTCGAAATCAACCGCATTGGCAGTAAGAAGCTGTTGCCGGTAGATCGGATAGACCCTTGAGGCAATTGTGTCGCGAGGGCTTAACGCTTGACCCTCCATCATTTCCGGAGTCACCAGGCGATTTTTTGCTTGACTGATTGAATGAGCGATCTGATCGGGTGAGGCGTGGCTGGTCGAAACTTCGGACGCTTGGATCGCCCGTTTCATTGCCTGTTTGGCATCCGAACTGTCAAGGATCGAGTAGTTTTCGCTAAGCCCAACCATGGCTGCGTGTCGTCGAAGCAACTGGGCGCAAAACCGATGAAAAGTTCCCATCCAAACACTCTGCCCCGGCGCAAGTCGATCAACTCTCGCTCGCATTTCATCGGCAGCTTTGTTGGTAAAGGTTAAGGCTGCAATTTGCCAAGGTGGGATGCCGTGGTTGAGAAGGTTGGCAATGCGGTGCGTAACGACTCGTGTTTTTCCAGAACCCGGCCCAGCTAGGATCAGCATGGGACCGTCGATGTGCTGCACCGCCTCCTTCTGTGGATCCGTAAGGTTCTCTAAAATTGCGTCCATGTAGATGATCTCCCGACCGCTGCAGTTCTTGGGTGTGATGTTCCCCAATCCCCTTGATGGGTGGCGTTCCCGTGTGTTGATCTCCCGAGCAATAAATATACTCGTAAAGATGAATAGCGGCAGCGGACGGGCCGAAGCGAGTGGGTGGGAATACTGTGTGTTGAGAACAAGCGTGGCACACAGGTCGTTATGGTTCGGTTTGGCAGGATGCAGTTTGACAGAAGGCGGATGGTTCCAGCTCGGTTTGTCGGGTCGACGTTGGCGAGTATGATGGGGTTGGAGTTTTTAAAAAACAAGGAGCGTTGGAATGGCGGGCAAGAATGTTCTAGGTACCGAACTGAAAATGTGCAGTACGGATCCCATGACGGGTTTCTACAGAGATGGCTGCTGTAACACCGGAGCCGACGATCTTGGATTACACACCGTTTGTGTCCAAGTTACCGCCGATTTTCTTCGGTTCAGCCAATCCGTTGGTAATGACCTTTCCACACCGATGCCACAGTATCGATTTCCAGGCTTGGTACCCGGTGACCGGTGGTGTTTGTGTGCAGCGAGGTGGAAAGAAGCGCACGACGCTGGCTGTGCGCCTGCGGTCGTTCTCGAAGCGACTCACATGTCAACGCTCGAGTTCGCGTCACTTGATGAACTCAAAGCACACGCGATTCCTTGCGATGAAATTTAGTTGCGTGACAACGCAAACCATGGAAGTGTCTCCGACCTCACCACCGTTCCGTCTGTCTTTTCGGGGTTCTTGCGATCCAGTCGCCGTGCCGGCTGTTCGATCAAATTGCCGGCAGCGGCGGGGCCGGCCTTTTCTCTCGGCTGCGTTCGTTCACTAGCCTGCGTTCGCGTTTGCATTTCATGCCGTGATTCTAACGAGCCATTTGATTGCTTACCGCATTTCCTCGGCAACCGTTGCAAAAGAGGGACCCGTGAACCGCGTGATTTTTTCTTCAGCGAATTGGCGCTCGATTGATCCATTTTCTTCCCAAGTGATGTTGGACGTGCGTGCTGTGTGGGGCAAGATCGCATCCGCACGCTGCAGCAGAGCGAGACCTGCGGCGCTTGGCCACTTTTCTTGACGCTCAACCGTGTGACCCGATTCAGCCGATTGGCCCCAGTGGTGTTGAAAAGCGATCCACTGACGTTCGACCTCTTTGGTGATTTCTTTTTTGACGACCGTGCGAAGTTTGCCAAAGGTCAACACGGCGTGACCGAATTGGGTTGCAACAAACGACGCTGGGTTCGAATCTCTGCGTCGGTTCTCTAGAGATTGACGTTTCGCTGTGGGTGGTGTGATCTGCAACTCGGCATTTCGAAAAGGCGAGACAAGGTTAACCGAGGGTTGCGAATGGAGTTCGTTGTCACCAGCCTGGGAGGCGAGCGAGGATGGTCCGACGGAAGGCCTGACCGATTCGGTTGCTAATGATTTGGGTTGGTGGATTAGGTGATCCGCCGAGTGCAGCTGTGTTCGTAATTCAACTAATTTCCCCTGCTGACTTTCTGGATTCGGCATCAAAAGGGTGTCAACGTCGTTCCATATCTCTAGAGCGGTATCTAGGCTTGGAGCCACGTTCGCCAGCGAGTCTGCGTCGTTAGGTATTCTAAAATCAGCAACCGGCGGTTGAAGATGGGCTTTGGGCCGTTGTAAGTCGTTGGGATTGAGATCGTAAGCCAGATAGGGCTCTTCTAGGCTAAAAATCACCGCGCTACCGCCGATTAGCTTGGCAGAAGGAGATGACTGAGTTTCTATCACCAAGGAATGTTGCGGCCCTTGCTGATGATTGAGATACGGTTTGCGCCGATGGGAGACGCCAAGGCCAGTGAATGGCTGTGGGGTAGTATTAACGCTTGCTGTAAAGACCGCTTGTGGCACTAAGGCTGTGTGGGGGGCTGGGGTTGCTTGGGGGATTGGGGTTTCCCCGCGACGGATCGTTGGCTTTGGAATCGTTTTCAAGACTGTCTGCTGGTTTGACTTTTGGCTCGGAGTGTTCTGATTTGTTTCGGACGGTTGTCCGATTGATTTTGGGTCCGTTAAAGCCACTTCCGTCTTGACCGATTCGGCTAAATCGGACGGAGACACGGCATCGGTATCAACTCTTGAAACATTCCTAATCCACCAAATCTGAGCATCACGCACGCCGTGTAACGTCTGAGTAATCATTTGTCTTGCAAGTTCCTCTGCACGCTGATTCTTCGAAGGTTTGGCAGCGTTGGTTTGGCCTGCCGCTGAGACGTTGGTTTGGTCCCGCGACTCGCCAGTCACAACCGGTGTTGATGTTACCGAACTTTCTGGAATTGGTAGCGGAGAAACGTAGACCGACGGTTCCTGCGGGCGGTTGGTTGTCCGAACGTTGCCGGTCGAGGCAAGGTAGGCATGGGGGCCGAGATGACAGATCTCTGACTCTGAGGCATGGAAAATAGGCAGCGGCGGAATCGCAGGAGTATTTGGATCGCCGGCAAGGCTTGAGGTTGGAAGGACCGTTGCTAGATAAAGGGAGGTGGTTAAAAAGATGAAGAGTTTTCGAGAGTTTTTCGGGGCGAGGACCTGTTTCTGTACTTGGTTTGCCAAAAACATATTGCGGTTAAACTCCTGATTTCCAAACGTGAATTTTTAACGAATCCGCCAATCTTGCTGAAAATCATCAGGATGGCTGAAACGCGATTCATTGTCAGACTGTTTGTAGGGCGGCGAACGATCTTTGCCGTCGTGCACCGAGAGAAAGGAGGGATGGCTCTTTCATTCGCATGAAGTTTTTGCCGTAGAGCTTCACGCATGGAAAGAAGAGTGAAGTGGAGGAGAGTCTTCCGATTAGCGGACTGTTGCTGCTATCGTCGACGTTACCTATCTCACTCGCTTTTAGGCTTGTGAAAGGTTGAACGAATGTCGATGACCGGTCAGGTTGTGACGAAAGAGACAGTTGTCAAAGCAATCGGTAATTGTCAGTCTCTCGGAAAGATGCAATTGATTGGCAAACGAGGGTTAGATCGCTTGTCCTTTGGGAGGTGGCTACGAAGAGTCCCCTTGCAGTGTCCCAGTGCCCTTGCAGTGTCCCAGTGCCCTTGCGGCGTCTCAGGACATTCGACACGAGGCACCTAAATGAATGAATGATTGATTGATTGCTTGGGCCAGGCGTTTACGAATGCGTTTCGCCTGCGATCCAGTTAGCGCAAACTCGATCGAAATCCGCGAGGTACCCGGCGGGTAGGTTGCAAAGAAAGGGGGCCCAGCCTTGAGGTGGCTTTGCGAGAAAGTGCATGGGTTGTTTCTGAGTGGGGTGTTCAATCGACAACTGCCAGCTATGAAGGCCAATGCCATCAGGGAAGTTAGCAGTCGATTGGTACTTTTGATCCCCGAGTACCGGGTGGTTGCGGTGAGCAAATTGAAGGCGTATCTGATGCTTTCGCCCCGTCTCGAGGCGAACCGCTACGAGGGACCAGTTGGTTTCCGAATGGAGAGAGATCCAAGAGAGTAACGCAATTTTGCCGTCGGGGTGCTCGCAATTCGTGACACGCATCCGGTGGGCAGAATCATCCTTGTAGACATAGTCGGACCATGCTCCGCTTGTGCCTTTTGGCAATTTTCCCTGTACGATCGCCAGATAGATTTTGGATGCTGATTGGTTTTTTGTTTTCGCGAACTGTTGATTCAGACGTGCAGCGGCTTTGCTGGTGCGTGCAAAAACAATGACGCCGCTGGTTAACGCATCCAAGCGACTTACCACACCGAGGTAGACGTTACCCGGTTTGTTGTACTTTTTTCGTAAGTATTGACAACCAAGTGAATGAAGCGTTGCTCCTGACTCCGCGCCCATGGTTGCAATCCCCGCTGGTTTGTTGACAACCAGCAGGTGATTGTCCTCGTAGATTACATTGAGTGCGTACATGTCGTGATGGGCAGGTGACTGGGGGTGTTAGGTGACAGAGGGTGGTAGTCCCAGAAAAGCTGCAGAATTCTTGATCGCCGTGGTGCTGATTCCAAGTCTGTGCGGCGTTGTTCCTGATCGGGTTTTACCAGACGAATCTAGGCTGTCGTTTTAACGTTTGGGGCTGACGGTTTCTCGTTTGCTGGTTTTCGCTGGGCAAGGATACGTCGGCTCTGGCGAGTGAATTCAATTTGCATTGGCTCGTTTGGCGTAGCGGGGGCGTTTGAGGATTTTATTCATCAGGCCCGGTAGCAAACGGTCGGTGTAGACAAGTAGTTTACCACCTGAACTTAGAAGGACTTCGCGTTTGCGGCGGCGGATGGCTTGCAGGGTCGCTAAGGCAACACGCTCAGCCGACCAGCTGCCAAGACTCTTGGAGGTTGTTCCGGAATCGGTCTCAATCAGCGAATTGAAAAAATCGCTTCGAGTTGTACTTGGGCTTACCAGAGTCACTTGAACGCCTTCACCCGCCAGTTCGCACCGCAACGAGTCGCTCCAGCCATGCATGGCAAACTTGGAGGCACAGTACTCGCTTTTATCGGGTACTGCACAGTGACCCAGAACGCTACCAATGTTACAAATGACGGGATTTCTACCGTGAATGATGCTAGGCAGGAGTGTGCGGGTTAGTTCCGCTGCGGCAAAGAAATTAACTTCCATGACTTGACGCAGTCTTTCGGGTGACGCTTCGGCGAACGGTCCGATGGCCCCGACACCCGCATTGTTGACTAACAGATCGAGTCGACGGTTTCCGATCTTGCCAACTTCATCCGCAATTAACTGGTGGGTTGTTTTTTGCGTCACGTCGCCGGTGACAGGAATAATATGGCCGCTGTTTTTTGGGGTCCACTGGTTCAACATCTCGGATAACTGACCGTTCCTTCTCGCGACAGCAATCACGGTGGCGCCGTGATCGGCAAGTAAATGCGTCAGGCTTCGACCGATTCCACTACTGGCACCTGTAACAACCGCCGTTGCTCCGTTCGGATCCCATCGTTTCATATTGATGTCCTGATGTTGACTCTAGCTACAGATGGGGGTTTCAAGTCCGCGGCGAATAGGATTTGATACGAACTGGCTGTGTGTCCTCTGGCCTACATTTAGGGGAATCCGTTACGCCTGACGATCCTTGGCCGTTCTGTTGGTCTTTCTTTTTGGGGCCGAATAAGAGGCCGGTCTATTCACAAGGTGCTGAAACTTCGGTGCCATTTTCGCTGGTTTCCCCGACGCGATCTCGCGTTCGGATTTCGAGTGCGGATCGTTTGACCGGTCCCATTGCTCCGGCTGGAATACGAACATTCAGCGTGACGAAGTCGTCTCCGTAGTGCCTCGAGATGACTTCGCTTTTCTCAGAAAGGTAGGAAAGCAAGCGACCATCAGCGTGCGCGATATCAACTTCGATGTCGAGGAACTCGCGGCTGAGTGCTTGGCCAACGCGTTCAATAAAGTTGTCAAATCCCTGTTGCGTCTTTGCACTCACGGGAACGGCGTGTGGGTAACGATCGAGAATGCGGTTGAGAGATTGGGATCCGTAGATTGCGTCGACTTTGTTGAGAACCAGCAGGGTGTCTTTTGCTTCGATTCCGAGTTCTTTAAGAACAAGGTAAACCGAATGGATTTGCTGAAAGACCGAGGGGCTACTGGCATCGGCAACGTGGATCAGCAGATCGGCTTGTCGAGTTTCTTCGAGTGTCGACTTGAAACTCGCAACCAAACTGTGCGGCAAGTCCCGTATAAAGCCAACGGTATCACTTAGCAGCACGGTACCCCATTCCGGGATTGCCCAGCGGCGAGTTCGAGTGTCAAGCGTTGCAAAGAGTTTGTCTTTCGCTAGCACATCGGCTGCGGTTAAAGCGTTCATGAGCGTGCTCTTACCGGCGTTGGTGTATCCAACGAGCGATATGGTGGGAATGTCATGTCTTGCTTCTACCTCGCGTTCGCGCCTCCGCTCCACCTTGCAGAGTTCGTCTTTGAGGTCATGGATTCGCTTCTGCGCAAGTCGGCGGTCGACCTCGAGTTGTTTTTCCCCGGGGCCCCGCATTCCAACACCCATCGCTTGCCGGGAAAGGTGCGTCCACATCCTTTTGAGCCGTGGGAGCGAATACTCGAGTTGTGCCAGTTCGATGGCGAGTCGTGATTCGTGAGTTCGAGCGCCTGCGGCAAAAATATCGAGAATGAGTTCCGTGCGATCGAGAACTTTGGCTTTGGTCGCTTTTTCGAGGTTCCTTACCTGCGCTGGGGTTAGGTCGTTATCGAAAATCACTACATCGGCATCGTGGGTTTCGACCATCAAACGAAGTTCCTCGACCTTTCCTTTTCCAAGGTAGGTGGAATGGTCGGGTGTGTCTCGCTTTTGAATCAGTTCATCAACTACCTCGGTGCCAGCGGTTTTGGCAAGTCCGTGTAGTTCTTCGAGTGGGTCATCATCAACACGCTGCTGCGGCAGGATCAGTCTTGCAAGGATGCTGCGCTCAGGAGAATCGTCTTTGACTAGGATTGGTTCACGCACGGTGGGGCGGTACCCTCGGGGCAAAGCAAGGAAGGTGGCTTCCTCACATTTATGATGATGGAAATGTCGGTCGTTGATTAGATTGGATTTTCGAAGCGATGTTCCTCCGCGAGCTGGATATCGGATGTTTGGGCTCGAGATCGCGAAAGCCCAGCGGTTGTATTCCTCATCTTGGCTTGATCGTCTTCGCCCCCATGATATCTCTCGAGAAGCGTTCTACCAATGATGGGCGTTTGAAGTTCACACCGTAAATTCCCCTGTTTTAAGAACTTAATGGTGTCAAGAAACGCTTTTTCGAGTTCGTTTGCAGTGAAATTTTTGTCTTTTGAGTTGGTTTTCAAAAAAGTCCTTTGAGACGTGACCAGACGTGTCATCGGGGCCGCGAAAAATGATTTGTGTCAGGCGTTGGCAGGGTGTCTCGCCAATCAATCACAAACAGTGTTTTTTCTTCGAGGTTCTCCGATGACTCAAATGATGCTTTTTGACGCACCCGTTGGAATCAGCACCGCACCGGTTCTTCCTGCAAAGGACACAGGGCATCAAGAACAGGGCGGGCAGGTTTCTCGGCCTGAGTTGGGGCGTCGAAATCGATACTGCACAAGTCGCACGAACCATGCAGCGAAAACCCAATGTGAAGGGGTGAGTGTTGACGGTGAAGGGGATGTGCAGCGGATGGGCGATTTAGCTCGCTTGGTTCTTTTACGCTACGACCTCATGGCCAAGCGTCGTGCCCATTATGCCGCAAGACGCTGTGCTCGATAGATCAAGGTGTCGATGGACGCCGTGCTTGATCGACACAGATTTCGATCGGCAATGTGACGGATGACGGATCGAGCAAAATTCCGCATCAACGCGATTGGCTGCAAGATGGGTGACGAATACAAATGCAAAACCAAAAGTGACTCGATGCTTTCGTCAAGGATTTTTCAGAGAAGCATGGTTGTGCTGGGATGAATCGGCGGATGCTGGTGCGACCTAGAATAAAACTCGTTGTTTGGATTAAAGGCCAGCCCTTTCGGTCGCCAAATCTCTGGATTAGCAAATCTCTGGATTAAGCGTGTTGGCGGTGGATGATTGGGAAAACCTTGTTTCTGAGAAAACAAAGCGGTTTAGAAAGTTTGCCCGCAAGTGTTGACTGAAATTGGTCGATTTTTGATTTGCAATGATAGTGAACGGGTGTATAGTTGTGTTTTCTTCCTCACAAAAGCGTGCTTTTGAGTGTGTGAAAGAGAAGATAGAGGGCAGAGGGCAGAGGATGGCTGGTCAGCAGATTACGTTTAATTTTGAAAAGGAAATCAACGCCGGTAGCGTTGCCGCGACCAACACCGATAGCGTTGTCACGAAAAACAACTCTTCAGAGTTGGAAGCCGGACGAATTTCAACCGAGCAGTTCAGGGGAGGATTGCCAAAGAAAGTACCGGTAGGTACAGAATCGGTAGGTACAGAATCGGTAGGTACAGAATCGGTAGGTACAGAATCGATTTTTAAAGAGCCAAAGACCTCGAGTGATAAGCATCAAGGAATCGTTAAGCCACTTTCAAGTGTTCACGCATCGTCTCGTTTACACGCATC
>Ga0181563_10001127_pt1 | contig 26450 bp, 20 predicted proteins | sample 011ome_25_FD_133759 | JGI IMG/M metagenome (GOLD analysis project Ga0181563, IMG submission 133759) | Coastal salt marsh microbial communities from the Groves Creek Marsh, Skidaway Island, Georgia - 011512CT metaG (megahit assembly) | ecosystem: Environmental > Aquatic > Marine > Intertidal...
CGACAACTATGCAGGAAGCACCGCCTACAAATTATAATAACAATGAAGATGAGCAAGAAGGCGGCAACAGCAAACGCGTATGCCGTAATTCTAAAAAGAAGAAACCAACAAAAACAAAATCAAAAAAAAAGAAAGGTTGTAAAAAAACCAAACGTCGTCATTATTAATTTCAAAAAATCGGTCAATGAGTAAAATAAAAAAAGTAAAAAATAATAATAAATTGGTTTAAATATAAAATATTATTATTTATAGTAAAAAGAGATATAATGAATCAGAATAACAATAACGATAATAACGATAATAACGATAATAACGATAATAACGATAATAACGATAAAACAATATGGAATACTCTAAAAAATGAAATAAGAACAATACCAACCGATCATCCTGTTTTTATTTATATATGTGTCGGAAGTGCGTCATATAGTAAGGACAATATGGAAATTCTCCCTCAATATTACCACCAATTCCCGCCTTTTTTACAGAACATGCGAAACACTTACCCTGAAATGCGGTTTGTCTTATTATTAATTGATCCCTTCCAAGAATCTCCGCCACGCGTTACCCAAGATTACTCACTCTATGAGGTGCCGGAAACAAATCAAACATATTATAAAAATCAAGACGGCACAATGCGTTCATTTATTTTAAAAAATACAGTTTATACTGACGCCGATGAAAATCTGTTGCATATAAAAAATGCAATTAATATCACAAAAGAATTGACAGATTTAAATGAATTTGCAAGGTATAATGATATTACGCTTTTATATGATACATTTACAGGACACCCTGTATCTAATGTTGCTGAATATGTTGATATAGAGAATAAAGGACATTTACAGCAGATTGTCTATGGAATAAGTGGACGCGATAATCACGGGTGTGAATGCGATTTAACACAACCACTCGCGTATTACCCATTTCGGTTAGATAAAAATCCCCGCTACATCCGCCCTATTATAAAATTATACAATCATTACAAGTATATCGTGAATAATGATTATACAAACATGCTTTATGATTTAACATATTACCCGTCGGAAATGCATATGTGGTCAGAATTACACAAAAATAAAATTATTGAAAATTCAATTGACAAACTAAAAAACGTTTATTTAATGGTTTTACGGAACTTATTTTTTCTGATAAAAAACAAGAATGAAATGGCAGATAGTCCATTATTATATATTTTTAATAAAATGCCTTTAATTTATCGAACTCTATTTGGCGATCTATATAATGAGAAAGAATATACAATTCTTTATGAACTTTTTTCGAATTACGTTTCGGATAAATTACACCATATTGCTTTACTAAAAACAATCGAAACAACAGGCGAACATATGCTACAAATGATAACAAATAGCAATGACCCATATACTTGGTGTGATAATTTGAATAATATGATGAAAGTGATTATGAAACACTAATAAATTGATGCTCTTATGTATTGATGCTCTTACGCTTAGTGCTCTTACGTTTAGTGCTATTACGTTTAGTGCTATTACGTTTAGTGCTCTTACGTTTAGTGCTCTTACGCTTAGTGCTCTTACGCTTTTGCGTTTTATTAAATTTATTTTTAATCTGTTGAAAAAATCCTTCTTTTCCATCGTCGCTTTCGTCGCTTTCGTCACTTTTCTTATCTTTTTTTCCTATTGAAAATAATGACATATTACTGTATTTTTTGTGTTTTTTAATTTTATCTAATTCGGATTGTCTTCGTTGTTGCAATTGCTGTTCATATACTTTATTACGCATATTGATGATTTGTTCTTGTTCTTTACGATAACTTTTAATAGATTTCCGTTTATCAAGAGCGTTTTCTCTTATTGATTTTGAACTCATTTATCAATAATATTATTCTATACTATGTTTATATAATATTTGAAGTGAAAAATATATAATTAGAAAAAAATATATATTTTTGAAATAACATAATTTGAAAGCAAGTATTTACACTTTTGGACATTTTAAATATCAAATGGTGTAATGATTTTTAAATAAGAATTTCTAAATCGCTGACATTCCAATATTCTACGCCTCCATTAGGTAATGGTCGTTGAATAATAAACGGTAATTTCTTTTGTTCTAATTCAAGCATTGCGATAAAATACCCGTCAATGACGTTTAATGGAATATTCACAAATGCTTTTCCACCAGAATCCAATTGTTTTGCTCGTTGTCCTAGAATACGCGTCATTTCATACTTGGTTAAAATCGGGATAGTTTTATGTAAAGGGTCAATGATGATACCACGTCCATCACGCACAACGCGGGTCATTGCTTTCACTTCTTCATAATTATGCGTATTCGATTCGGCATGATTTTCTAAAATATAATTTTCGCGCAATTCGCTATCGAATTTTTGCAAATAAAGTTCGTTCATATCATCGTCGTCACTATAACCATCACTATCATTTTCATTATCGTCATCATCATCAATAATAATTGGCGCTGTCTTTTTGGTTGTTTTCAACATTTCAATACCACTAATGTTATTCGTTTTTCCAATTTGTGCTGAATTCGTTGTTTTCTTACCCTTTTTAGATAATTTATTTTTGCTTTTACCACTATTAAAAGTCCCATCATCGTCGCCTTCTACGTTATCATCGCCTTCTACGTCATCATCGCCTTCTACGTCATCATCGCCTTCTACGTCATCATCGTCTTCTACGTCATCATCGTCTTCTACGTCATCATCGTCGTCACCTTCCAAGTCACTATCGTCGTCGCCTTCCAAGTCACTATCCACCCCCAGAACATCCTCTTCGCCAGCGTCCTCTTCGCCAGCGTCCTCTTCGCCAGCGTCCTCTTCGCCAACATCCTCTTCGCCAACATCCTCTTCGCCAGCGTCCTCTTCGCCAGCGTCCTCTTCGCCAGCATCCTCTTCGCCAGCGTCCTCTTCTAATTCTGGATTAATGTCAACTTCTACTAATTCATTAACATCTGTCACAGTCTTCTTAGTTGGATTAGTCCTCTTAGTTGGATTAGTCTTCTTAGTTGGATTAGTCTTCTTAGACAGTGACATGGGATTATTTTTGATTGTTGAAATATTCATATCGGCGTTTATGTATATATAATAAAAAAATTTTATATCTTTTCAATTTTATAATATATTAAATATGAATGAAATCAATTACCATAATTAACTATTATCTGTTTTCCAAGTAGTATTGCAATGAACGCATACATAAACATATTTCATATTAATATCATCGTAACGAATATATATTACTTCGCGATTTGTCTTTGAATTCGAACTCGTATCATTATTCATAACTTCATTTTCTGCTAAATCCAATTGTTCTTGTTTTTCAATTTCTTTTTCAATTTCTTCTGCCGCTTTGGCACTTGCCAACGCCTCTGCTGCACTTTTATTTGCACTATCAACATATGTTTTTAAGGTTTTCGCAGTTGCTGCTTTTTTACTACTACCAGTGCCAGTGCCACTACCAGCACCACCACTCATCGTATTACTAGCGCAGTCTTGATTAGGGCATTTAATCGTATTAATGCGCGGTAAAGTCGGGTCGTATTTTGTATATTCATTTACCATATTCGTGTATTTTTGTTCGCTGCGTTTCAATTCAATGTCCGAGACACAAATTGTTTCTTCGCCGATGCTTTCATCTTCGTTACCACAATTGCGACAATAATAAATTAAGGTATTGCTAATTTCCCCTTCAACATCACTAATTTTTAAATAATACATATTGTGGCATTCCGAACAGAACTTCATGTTTGGTATGTGTATGTAATATATAATAACATCTTTTATTTTTAATTCAATTTTATAGATAAAGATATACATTGAAGACAATTCTTAAAGGCGAAGACAATTCTTAAAGGCGAAGACAATTCTTAAAGCATAATATTTAAAGATATCTCTCTTAACTATAATAAGAGCACTAAGGTCTCATAATACAATAACAAATGACAATTGTGGAAGAATATTTAAATTTAACGACACAATACAAAACCGAGTATGGAGAGAAAACCATCGTCTTAATGGAAGTCGGCAGTTTTTTTGAAGTGTATGCACTAATAAATCCAGATGGTAGTTATACTGGCAGTAATATTGAAGATTTTGCAAAAATGAACGATATGGTGATTGCCAAGAAAAACATTTGTGTGGGTAAACTCCCTGTAGCAATGGCAGGTGTTGGCACAGTATATACAGATAAATATATTCAGCGATTACAAGAACACGGTTATACTATTGTTATTTATACACAGGACATTAATGGAAAGAACACCACCCGAAGTTTATCGGAAATCATCTCTCCCGGCACTTTTTTCCCGCCCGAATCAGAGAAATTGTCTAATAATATTATGTGTATTTGGTTACATAAAACAAACGCATTTCGTAAAATGCCATCACGGGTTACAATTGGAATTGCGAATATTGATATTTTCACGGGTAAAACATCATTATTTCAGTTTATGGCAAATTATAATCATAGTCCATCAACGTATGATGAATTAGAACGGTATATTTCTGCATATAGACCAAGTGAATGTATATTTATTGCTAATTTACCAGAACGTTTAATTGATGATATTATTAGTTTTGTTGGTCTAGAGAATACGAAAATACATAAGATGGATACATCGGATAAGCATAAGATGGATACATCGGATAAGCATAAGATGGATACATCGGATAAGCATAAGATTACTAACACTAAAACGCATGATGCATTGAAAAACGTTGAAAAACAAATATATCAGGCAGAAATTTTAAAACGGTTTTATCCGCATCTCTCTTCATTCCATGAAATGTTCCCTACACACTATATTGCGATTCAATCTTTTTGCTATTTATTGGATTTTGTGTATCGCCATAGTCCTAATTTGGCAAAAAAATTGGCAGACCCCGTATTTGAGAATTACACGGATCGTCTAATCTTGTCGAATCATACCCTAACCCAATTAAATATTGCGGATGACGCAAGACACACTGGTAAATTTCGGTCGGTCAGTAGTTTATTGAACAACTGTGTAACAACTATGGGAAAACGCCAATTTCTTTATAATCTTCATTATCCCATCACACATGAAACCACTTTACAATCGTCGTATGATATTACAGAGCATTTAATAGAAAAGGGAGTAGAGAACCATCAAGTAATCCGCAGTAAACTAATGACTATCAGTGACCTTGAAAAATTTATGCGTAAAATGGTAACTCAAAAAATAGTCCCTAAAAATCTCTCTTCATTGGTAGATGACCTAGAAAATATTGAGAAACTAAATACATTTACACAGGAAGATACTATACTTTCTTCATATCTATCGTCTCTTACCTTACTTGGAGAAAAGGATTACCAGAATATTAAAACTTATTGTCGAACCATTATTAATGATATCTCTCGCGTATTTAATCTGGAAGAATGTCGTCAACTGTCTGATTTAAGTTCAAGCGTTTCATCAACTTCCATAATTAATAAAGGAATCAGTCCATTAATTGATGAATTGTGTAAGAAAAGTATGGACGGAAGAGAGAAGTTGGAAGCATTATGTGTGTATTTTTCTGGACTTGTTCAGCAGTATGAGAAAACACCTGCAAAAAAGACGACTTCAGCACCAACCTTAGCACCTTCTTATATTAAAATCCACGAAACTGCCAAAAACAATCCGTCATTAATTGGGACAAGTAGACGCGTAGGGTTATTAAAAACTGCCATAGCGAAAGAGTCCTCCGCTAAAGAGTCCTCCACGAATCACCACATCACTTACTATTCCAACTACAGCGGAACAACGGAAGGGTTTACTCTTAATATCGCTGACATTGAATACACGACCGGAAGTGGCAGTAAAACAGATATGGTTGTAACTAGTAAAGAAATAAGAAAAATTATTAATGACACTGAAGAGTCGCAAACAAAATTAATACGTGAAATTCAAATGTTGTTTTGTAAATACATTTCTGAATTATCTAGATTTGAAAGAGAATTACAAAATATTATTCATTTTACAACAGAAATGGATACACTTCAATGTAAATATTATATTGCAACCAAATACAACTATTGTAAACCCAGTATTCGGGATAACAATATAGTGACATCAAACTCTTATTTATCTTTTACTGGCATCCGCCACCCGTTAATCGAGCATATACAAACAAACGAATTATATGTGACGAATGATATGGCGATTGGAGGTAGGACGAACACAAATGGTATTTTGCTCTATGGCACAAATGCAGTAGGGAAAACAAGTTTTATAAAATCGGTTGGTATTGCGGTGATAATGGCGCAAGCAGGATTATATGTGCCATCTGAAACATTCGTCTATAAACCTTATCAAACTATTTTCACGCGAATTTTAGGGAATGATAATTTATTTAAAGGGTTGTCTACATTTGCTGTTGAAATGACGGAATTGCGGACGATTTTAACAACAGCAAATAAGCATAGTTTAGTTCTTGGTGATGAATTGTGTTCAGGAACAGAAAGTGATTCTGCCTTAAGTATTTTCACAGCAGGATTGGAAATATTACATAAAAAGGAAAGCACGTTTTTATTTGCCACACATTTTCACGAGATTGTGAATTATGAGGAAATAACCGCACTAGATAAATTGAAAATGATGCATATGGCAGTTCACTATAATAAAGAATTAAATACCCTAGTGTATGATCGAAAACTGCGCGATGGACCCGGTGAAAGCATGTATGGACTAGAAGTGTGTAAATCGCTCAATTTGCCGGAAGATTTTCTCGAACGGGCACATGATATTCGTATGAAATATAATCCAAACGGCAAGAATATGCTGTCTCTTTCAACCACGCATTTTAATGCTAAAAAAATAGTTTCTGATTGTGAAATATGCATGAAACATAAAGCAAGTGAGGTTCATCACCTACAACATCAGAAAAATGCTAGTCCAGAAAATAATTATATTGTGAATAAATCCAAACAAAGTTTCCATAAGAATCATGTGGCAAATCTAGTAAATATTTGCGAACATTGTCATAAGGAAATACACAAGGCAAATCAAGAACATAGAGTAGTAAAAACAATGAGTGGTTATAAAATTATGCCTTTATAGAATTATGCCTTTATAGAATTATGCCTTTATAGAATTATTAATTCTCTCTTTATAATAGATTATAAATAGAAATGAAACTATCCTTCTTTAGAATAAAAAAAATATGCTTCTTATTAATGATTTTATTAATAGCAGTTATATCTTGTCTAACCTATATTAAATTAACAAATTTCTATTATAGAGAAGGATATAATAATACAACACCCGAATATAGTGGTTCAAAGGGGAGATTACACAACTATGTATACGACCGGTCCGAATATGCATCGGCAGCAGTAGAAGGCACAACAGATTACGGAATGAGACAGATAAATAAGGTTGATAAGAAAGTTGGCGGAGCGTTAGATTCTTTTCTGGATTTAATTAGTGAAAAAAAAGAAATACCACCTCAATGGAAAGATTTTTATGGCGATGGTGAAATGGCAGAAAACAATATCTATAAAGAACTGCCCGATACTTCACTTATTATAAATGACAATTGCAGCACAAAAGGGTTTTTACATAGTGACTACAAGGAAGATATTTGTTCGAAACCAGGTCAATCGCAAACAGAATTAAATGAGAAATGTAAAAAATTATCATCTTCAAACTGTAAAATACCGAGTTGCTGTGTTTTAATAAACGGAACCAAATGTTTGGCTGGAAATGCAACTGGTCCGACTTTTTTAACTGATGAAGGAAAAGACTTGGACTATAAATTCTACTATCATAGAAATAAATGTTATGGCAAATGTGATATTAGTGGAAATGCCTTATCAGAGTGCAAAAAATATCTTCATAATAGTGTTGGCATTTCCAAAGAATGTATGCTGCAAATGTTCAATAATTTTGGTTGTTCTAATCCTTCGCCAGATTACTTCATAAATGCTAGTATGGTGAAAGATCTGAGTTTATCGTCGAAAAGTTATGTAGAAAATCATATTAAAAAAGAAGTAGAAAGTATTGCAAAAGAAAGGTATAACTTAGATAATATTATAAAATGTAAGGGGAAACCGTATGTGATTGATAACTACCGAACATATAATATATTATTAATGCCAGAAACAACCGATGAAGAAATTATGGATAGATTACGCACAAAGAACGAAATTGATTTGTCGCATATTTATTCAAAATATTATGATTAGTGTCTTATTTTTATAATATGGGTATATGGATAATTAATTCTTACTATATTATAAATAATCTATTATGAAGATTAATACATTTTTAAATAAAAAATTAAATATAAAAATAAGGAATAATACAATTATTATCATAATATTAGTGGCATTATTAATAGTTTTAGGAGTTTATTGGCAGTCCAAGCGCAAGAGTATAATAGAAGGAAACTCCGTGTTTGATGCTATAAAGAATAAAACGTTAGATAATATGTCTTTTATTAATGAAGCAGTAGGCGGGACTGAAGGTGGTGATGATATTCAAAAACAAATAAAAGGATTGATGGACGATTTAGAGAAGGTAACAAAAGAAAGTGAAGACCTTTATAACAATGATAGACCGTATGCAGTTGATGAGGATAACAATCCTGCCAATTTAATTAATAGAACACCAGAAACATATCCAGGCAAAACATTTTTACTTGGTGGTAATAATAGATTTAGTGATGGATTTTGTGAAACATATGGTTCAAAACCTGATTTAGATATTCAATGCAATAAATTAACTGCAGAACATTGTAATCAAACGGACTGTTGTGTATTTTTAAATGGCAAAAAATGTGTTGCTGGTAGTAAAGATGGACCCGATACAACAATAGACACTGTTAGTGGAGGGGATATTGATTATACCTATTATTCGCATAAGAATACATGTTATGGTAGTTGTGGAGATGGAATGACAACATCGGCAAATCCTTGTTCGATATATAAAGATGATTCTTCAAAGATATCGAAAGAGTGTATAAAGCGTTATTGGAAAAACACAGTATGTGGTAAAGATGAAAATAATCCAGATTATATTAGTGACGGTTTAGTGACCGAATGGAAAGATTATAGTAGAAAGGCAATAAAAGCGAAAATTCGTGATATTGCAACCAATGAAGAAGAGTACAATAAATGCTATGGCGAAGATGAATCAAACTGGCCTGAACCCTGTGTTGGAACAAGACCGACCAGTTTTGGATTATCTAAACGCTGCATGACCCATTTATTTAAAGAAACGGGTTGCACTTATGAAGGCACTATAAGTTCAGCATTTGTAGAAGAAAATAGATTAGAACCAAAATCGGCAATGCTTAATAAATTTGCAGGATATTTTAATGGAACGGATAAAGAATCAAAACAAAAATGTTATGGGTATGATGAGATTGCATGGCCGGATCCGTGCAAAGATGTGACCGACAATACGCCAATGAAAGATGTATCGGAGGTGTGTATGACAAAAACAATTCAAGACCATTTTGGTAACATATGTAACAATGGTATTAAAGAATGGTCGAACAAAGAAAAAAACTACAGTTATGAATTTTGGTCAAATCCGGCGAATAATAAAACATTTAAGGATTTAAAAGATAGTTTAAATAGCGATTTTGATGTTAATATAAGACACGATTACAAATTTAATCCAAGCAATACGATATTATGTTATGGTTCAAATCCAAACAATTGGACGAATCTGTCAGGTGTAGATTTTGAAAAAGTAGTTCCCGACCCGTGTGAAGGAGTCAGTTATTTAAATAAAAGAAACAATTATAACCCAACAAAAGTAGGGACTATTCCAGAAGAATGTCGGAGCAGATTAGCTGGACTGATAAAATCCACAACAAACATTAGTGAGGATACAGTAGACCTTCTGAAAAGTCAATTAGCAAATAAAAATGAAACTAAAGAACTAGGTTATTATCTAGGTTATATTAGTCCACTTTCTACTCTAGTTACAACTTCTTAAACGATTGCTTTACACCTTTGGACATTTAAAACGCCGACTAGTCGGCGAGTTATCGGTCACAAAGGCAACGTTACATTGGACATTTAAAATGTCCAATGGTGTAAAAAAATGATTTAAAATATCACTTTTGATTTTAAGTATTATCAAAGAATGAGCGAAATAAATAATCAAACCGAGAAGAGTGAATGTGGATTTTGTTTAAGCAAATATTGTGAATTATTGGATAAATATATTCACGATATTTTATTACGACCTGAAAATATCGTATTAACGTACGATATTTTGGATACAGAAAAATCAAAAACAAATAAATTATTGGCATTAAAAGAAAAAATACCCAAAAGTGTTTTTCTAAACAATAACGATTTATAAATTTGTATATAAATTTGTATATAAAATTGAATTAAAATATTTATAATTGGTTTTAATATAAATATAAATATATACATTATACAAGATGCTTATTCCCGTGAAATGTTTTACTTGTGGTAAAGAAATTAGTAGTTACTATCGTGCGTATGAACGCGAGGTGCGTAAAAAGAAGTTAGCAGCAGGAATTAACGACGTTGTTTATTTAACAAAAGTGAATACAGAGAAAACTGCCGAAGGGGAAGTATTAGATAGTTTAATGATTAATAAAATGTGTTGCCGTCGGCATATATTGACACACGTTGAAATTGAATAAATAAAATTTATCTTGCTTCTTGCTTCTTGCGTCTTGCTTCTTGCTTTTTTTATATATAATTTTTATATTCATTATATATAAATGTATACTAAACGCAAAGGAATAAGAACAAAAAAACATCGCCATAGTGCTCATCATCCTGGACGTAAACATCGCAGTAGTATTCGGCATAAACATAGTGCACATCACCGTAAACGTTCGTCTACTAAAAAAAAGCGTAGTCGGCGCACACGCAAATATCGTAAACGTATGAGTGGTGGCATGGCATCTTATGCAGAAGCATATATACCAGATGCAGCGAATGGGTTTGAAAATGGGTTAAGAAGTTTAGGCAACAGTTATAATGCAGGAGATGCTGGACTGCCTAGCGGAACCCATTATGCATATAATTCCAATGTTAAGGCAGCGTCAATCCCTTCAAACCATATAGCACAAATTGGCGGACGCAAGCACAAGTGCAAATGTAAAGGAAAATGTAAATGTAAGAATAAAAGCAAAGGCAAACATATGCGCCACTATTTAAAAAAACAAAATGGAGGAAATGTTGGTAGTTTTATTACGAAACTCCTACCCGAAGAAATAGTAAATGTAGGACGTTCCGTTCCTGCTGCATTTGGGCATTTGTCCGATAAATTTAATGGTGAACTGTCGCATCCTTCTTCAATGGTTTATCCGACAGAACAACCCCACGTTTACAGTAATGATGATAGAGGTTCTTTAATACAATCAAATACAATGTCTATCACTGATATTAAAAGTGCGTATGATGTAGCAAATGGTGAAGTTGCTGGCATGTAATATATACATAACGTATGCATAATACAATAATAATTTTATAGGATACAATAATAATTTTATAGGATACAATAATAATTTTATAGGATACAATAATAATTTTATAGGATACAATAATAATTTTATATCCTATAATTATAAATATAAATGACTTTAAAATTTATTAAAAAGTTATGCACTCCTGCTATTATTTATTTAGTTATTTCGTCAATTTCACTTTTTTTAATAATACTTCAAAATGGTGGAAATGAACACCGTTATTGTGCTGGTTCATATGAATGCCAAGTTCCCAATACGTCCGTTGTCTTATTTCTTGAATTTCTTTACATTGCCTTTTGGACCTTTGTTTTAGATTCTATCTGTAAATCGGGTTATAAACAATTCTCATGGTTTTTAGTCGTCTTCCCCTTTATATTATTTTTTGTGTTAATGGGTGGTTTGATGGTTATGAAAGGTGTAGAAACAGTGTAAGAAAAATGATATATAAAATATACTATAAAATATACTATTGATTATACTATAGTATATGTTGTATAATATGGTATAAAATTATACTAATAATCTAATAATATAATAATAATATAAATGGATGAACAATTTCCATGGTTAATTATAAATAAATATTTTAACGATAATCCAAATTATCTTGTAAGTCATCATCTAGACTCGTATAATTCGTTTTTTAACGAAGATATTAAACGTATTTTTAAAGAAAAAAACCCGATTCGGATAATGAAAGAACAAGATAAAGATACAAATGAATTTGGGTTAAAATGTGAAATGTATTTAGGTGGAAAGAACGGGAACCGTTTATATTATGGAAAACCCGTCATTTATGATGATGCTCGCGAACATTTCATGTATCCCAACGAAGCGCGTTTACGCAACATGACCTATGGTATTACAATTCACTATGACGTTGAAGTCGACTTTTTCATTCTGAATCAGGAAACACAAGAAATGGAAACGTCGACAATGTTATTAGAAAAAATATTTTTAGGGCGTTTTCCAATAATGTTGCAGTCTGATTTATGTGTTTTAAATGGACTTGATAAACAAGTGCGTTTTCAAATGGGCGAATGCCGTAATGACAAGGGTGGTTATTTCATTATTGATGGAAAAGAGAAATGTATTGTGTGCCAAGAGAAATTCGGCGACAATATGCTTTACATTAGAGATAAAGCAAGTGATAAATATAGTCACTCTGCAGAAATACGCTCTGTATCTGAAGATGCATCAAAACCTGTTCGCACTCTATCAATTAAAATCGTTTCGCCATCCACGACATTAACCAATAACAATATTGTTGTTATTCTCCCCAACGTCCGTTCGCCGGTGCCTCTTTTCATTCTTATGCGAGCATTAGGCATTGAATCTGACCGCGATATTATTGATTATTGTTTATTGGATAGAGAGAACTATTCAAAATACGTCGATTTATTTATTCCATCTATTCATGATGCTGGTAGAATATTTACTCAAGAAATTGCCTTAAAATACATTGCAATGTTAACAAAAGGCAAAACAATACCACATGCTTTAGAAATATTAACAAACTATTTGCTACCGCATATTGGAGAGATGAACTTTAATGATAAAGCGTATTTTATTGGTCATATGACAAAACAGTTATTAATGGTCTATACCAAAGAAATAAAAGCGACTGACCGTGATAATTTTGCTTATAAACGGATTGAATTGACCGGTTCTCTCTTGTATGATTTGTTTAAAGAATACTACAATATACAGCAAAAACACATATTTCAAGGATTTGATAAACAATATTATTACAAGGGAATTTATAAAAAGAACTTTAAATCTCTCATCGAATTAAATTATAAAGAGTTTTTTGGAGAGAGAATAGTAGAGGCAGGATTCCGAAAAGCCTTTAAGGGTAATTGGGGTTCGGAAACTCATACTAAACGTGAAGGAGTAGTGCAAGGAGTAAATCGGTTAAGTTTCAATTCTTTTATCTCTCATATGCGAAAATTAAACTTGCCGTTGGATGCTAGTGCAAAAATCGTAGGTCCGCGTTTGGCACATACAACTCAATGGGGCATTATTGATCCTATAGATACACCAGACGGTGGAAACGTAGGGTTACATAAAAGTATGACAATTACTGCAACAGTTACAAAAGGGTATTCGGCAAAACCAATGATTAAATGGTTAAGGACTAATGCATCCATGCTTTTGTTGAATGAGTGCACACCAATCATTTTATCTAAATTATGTAAAGTTATGGTGAATGGTCAATGGGTCGGTGTTCTTGCACAACCACGCGAAATAGAAGAAAGAATGAAAATGTTGCGACGTGTTGCAGTGATACCTACCTTTACTAGTATTTATTGGAATGTAAAAAACAACACATTGTTTATTTATACTGATGCAGGACGTATTTGTCGTCCAGTATTTTACGTCGATGGCACTAATCATAAACCAAGTTACAATAATGAATCAGTAATTGAAAAAATCAATAAAGACGATTTTACTTGGGAGCAATTAATTTCTGGTTTTGCCAAAAAGAAAGATGAGAATTTTAATTTTAAAAACGAAAACCTCTATAATAGAGTAGCAGACCTTTATAATGCAACCGATTTAAAAGATTTATCTGCATCAAAAGGGTTGATTGATTATTTGGATACTTCTGAAACTGAAGGTGCATTAATCGCAATGGATTATGATATTATGAAAGCACACGAAAAACCATATACACACGTTGAAATACATCCGTCTCTTATGCTGGGTGTTCTCGGCAATCAAGTTATTTTTCCAGAGAACAATCAGTTGCCTCGGAATTTATTTGCGTGTGGTCAATCCAAGCAAGCAATATCTCTCTATCATTCCAACTATCCAGTGCGCGTTGACCAGACTGGAATTGTATTAAACAACGGACAGACGCCATTAGTGAAAAGTCGTTATTTAAAATACATTAATAATGAAGAACATCCTTGTGGAGAGAATACAATTGTGGCAATTATGTCCTATAATGGTTATAATGTTGAAGATTCAATTCTCTTTAATGAAGGGTCAGTGAAACGTGGGTTATTTCGCACAACGTATTTCAGTCTTTATGAAAATCGTGAAGAAAGTGAGAGAATTGGAAACAACACGGTGGATAAATTGTTTACAAATATAGAAAGAGTGAATGTTGTTGGTATGAAACCAGGTTGTGATTATTCGCAATTAGATGAATATGGATTAGTGAAAGAAAATATACCTGTTACCGAGAAAACTGTTCTAATTGGAAAGGTAATGACAAATGTAGAAAAACCCGACACATTTATAGATGCTTCATCTCTTCCCAAAAAGGGTCAAACTGGTTATGTTGATAAATCATTTATGACAGAAGGAGAGGAAGGAACGCGGATTGCAAAAGTGCGGGTAAGAAGTGAACGTATTCCGGCAATTGGTGATAAATTTTGTAGTCGTTGTGGGCAAAAAGGAACGGTTGGATTACTGATACCGGAGGCAGATATGCCGTTTACTGCAAATGGGATAAAACCTGATATTATTATTAATCCGCACGCTATTCCATCGCGGATGACGATCGGTCAATTAATCGAGTCTTTAATGGGGAAAGCATGTTCTATGCAAGGTGCGTTTGGCGATTGCACTGCGTTTGTAAATAAGGGTGATATGCCTAAAGTGTTTGGTAATTTATTGACCGAGAATGGGTTTCATTCAAGTGGCAATGATATTCTATATAATGGACAAACTGGCGAACAAATAGAAACCGAGATTTATATGGGACCAACCTACTATATGCGGTTAAAGCATATGGTGAAAGATAAAATCAACTACCGAGCACAAGGACCTAGAACTGCCTTAACACATCAACCTGTTCAAGGTCGCTCAAATGACGGTGGTCTTCGTATTGGTGAAATGGAACGCGACGGGTTAATAGCACATGGTATATCTGGATTTTTACAAGAGTCTATGTTAGACAGAGGTGATGATTACTATATGGCAGTATGTAACAAAACCGGCGCAATTGCGATATACAATGAGAGCAAAAATTTATTTCTGAGTCCTCAGGCAGATGGACCAATCCAATTTACAGGGACAATTGGAGAAAATGGCGAAGAATTGAATATTCAAACCGTTAGTAAATACGGACGTGATTTTAGTATTGTGCGAGTTCCCTATTCATTTAAATTATTAATGCACGAATTAATGACAATGAACGTTCAATTGCGAATTATCACCGAGGCAAACATTGACCAGATGACGAATATGTCATTTTCCAATAATATTAAGAAATTGACTGGCGGTGATATTAGTGAATTGAAGGGCATGGGACAAGGCAATGTTAAAGGAATGTCGCGCGCTGAAAAGAAGAGTTTGGCAGAATTAGCATTCACTAAATTACCGCCACCACCGTTTAAGAAATGGGTTATCCGCAAAATTAATGAAATCAAGGAAAGTGATTTATCTGAGATACCAAGTGAAGCAAATAATGAATTTGTTACACTAGAACCATCGCAAGAAAATCAATGGTTTAAACTTCGCGATGAGATAAATGCTGCAAAATCGAAATTGGACGATATACCTAGCACTATATTTTCTGGTATTATGAATACCTTAGACATGTATGCACGATTAAGAAATATAGTTCAAAAAGATTATAATATGGAACACGCAACAAATGCTGCATTAAAAATGTATGAATTAATAAATCAAATGGAATTATTGCGTAGTAAAAATGGTGATTGTTTACCAACGATAGATGCATTCTGTAATGCTGAATTGCCTGGAGCATTTATAATTGCGATTAACCATTTTATGCGAACGAAATGCGTGAGTAGTGAATTTGATTGGATTGCGAGTTCTTATTTGCCCGATGCTGCAGTAAAAGCGGGCGATACCACTATTTTGGAAGACCGGTTTAAAATATATGAACGCAATCGAAATCACTGGTTAATGGGACCAGCACCGAATGGGTTGCCCGAAGGCGAAGAACCATTAACTGGTGATGTGACCGATCCTGTAGTAGTTAACACTCTGGGAAATGCTTCTCATCTGCGTTTTGCGAATAACGATGGTGCCAATTTATATACAAGTGACGTTGGAATTGAAATTAGTCAAGAAAATTTAAATCAGCAGGAAGAATTAACTTCTTTTGTTAACTTTGGGCAAGTTTTAACTGGTCTTTTGTCCTTGGCAGTTGGTGGGCATTTAGTTACAAAACAATTTACATTTGTTACGCCGTTTAGTCGTTCGCTTATTGCAATTGTTGCTTCGCTTTTTGACGAATGTTATATTACCAAACCTAAAACTAGTCGTCCAACCAACTCGGAAATATATTTAGTTGCAAAAGGATTTAATGGAATTAGTGGTGATTTAGTGAAGGCATTATTGGACCGCTGCGAAGCATATAAAACGCTTGATAAATTACCGACCACATGGGGTTCATTAATAAGACCAGATATATTGGCACAAATAGATGCAGATATTTTGGCAGCTGCACAAGAAGTTCACGGTGAACAGCAAATTGAATTTTTAAATGAGGTGTCAAATACATACCGTTTATTTAATCAGCATAATGATATTAAGAAAATTGTTGGAAAATATGAAATAGACGCGCAAAAAACGTGGTTAAATGAAAATCCTTTACTTGTAATACAAACTGATGAAAATTTAAATAATAAACGTGAAAATTCAGAAATGCTGCAAATGACGCAAATGAATAATCAACCAACAATACAAAATGCAGAAGAACAGGTAGGAGAAGGCGAAGGCGAAGTAGAAGAAACATCAATTCTTCTTCCTGAAACTGATGCGAAGGAAGAAGATAAGGAAAAATCTGGTGAAACTTCAGAAGAAAATGAAAATGCCGATACTACAGGTGATAGTGAAAAAAAAACAATTTCATTCAAATTTTAAGGTTGTATATAAGGTTGTATATAAGGTTGTATATAAATGTTCTGATTATATCAATTAATTATTTATTTTTAATTATAAAATTGAATAATATTAAAAATAAATTATGTATATTATATTAAAGTAAGACACAATGGCACAAGAAAATATACAAAGCAGTCAAATCATCGAAATTTATAAATCACGTAAAAATATTATTGATTTATTGAAGTTACAAGGGTTTGATGTATCCAAATATGAGAATTTCAGCATTAATGACGTCAATACTTTGCTAGAAACAAAACAAATGGATATGTTAGTTGAAAGTGAAAAAAATAACAAGAAAACCTATGTTAAGTATCATATGAGCACGAGTTCGGTGGGTTTAGCAAAAAGTATGAGACCCGTGACGATTTATGAATATATTGAAGATTTATATACTCTAGATGAAGTGTTACAGAAAAAGGACGATTTGATAATTATTATGAAAGATGAACCCAATGATACCATCCGCAAAACCCAAGTAGATATTTGGGAACAAGATGGTTTTTATGTAAATATAATTAATATTAAGCGTCTTCAATACAATATTATGAATCATCAGTTAGTTCCGAAACATATTGTTTTAACTAGCGAAGAATCTGAAGAAGTGCGCAGCAAATACAACATTTCTAACAATAGTCAAGTGCCTGATATATCTAGATTTAGTCCAGTGTCACAGGTTATTGGCATCCGCCCTGGCGATTTATGTCGTATTCAACGTCCTAGTAAAACCGCAATTAAAGCAGACTTTTATCGTGTGTGTTTAAATAAATAGATATATTCATATATGCATATTTCTGTATGAAATTATATATAATTATTATTATCATTATATATAAGTATACTTGTGAATGGGTGATATGATTAATTCTAATTTATTAACAGATAAGGCAAATAATTTAAATGACCGTTTTTTTTTAATATTAAATGAAATTGTTAAAGTTTTTCCTGAAGCAAAAATTAATGAAAATGGGAGTTCGCGATATGATATATCACAGACCAACAAAGAGGTATATGATAAACTGATGCAAGAAATGTTAAAATTACAGACTGAATATTTTATGTTTAATAATTTAGTGACAAAGGAAACAAATGGAATGCTTAAACATATAAATGGTTTAGATAGTAGTATTCAATCAGTTGATAATAAAAATAAAGAACTACTTGAACGGTTAAATGAATTGAAAGGTTCTAGTTATTCGGCAGAAGGATTATTTGATGATGCACAATTGACTAGAAATCAAATTTTATTTGGGAATGTTGTTTTATTTATAGTTATTTCAGTTGGCGGATATGTTAGTTATAGAAAACTCATACAACAAACTTAATAATATATTTTATGAAGGTAATGTATATTAATGTCGGTTAATAACTATAATTTAGGTATTAATAACTATCATAACTATCATAGTTATAATAAAAATTCCCAAAATAATATGAATAGTCATACTATTCAGGGTAAACTATTTAATAAATACAATAATAAATACAAATCTATTATTGAAAATAAAGGAGGATTTTTAACAAAATTAACATCTGGGTTTGGATCTGTTATAGAGGCAATGGAAAGTATTGAATCTGTGCAAAAGAGTAATGATGATTTAAAGCGAACATCGATTATAACAGAACAAGAAGATGAGATGAACAAATTAACGAGCGAATATTCGACAATGTATAATACTTATACTGAAAATTCGGGTTCAATGACAGACAAGGAACGAAAAGATATCGAAGAAGAATTGCTAGTTAAGAAAAATAGATTAAAGTTATTATCTGAAAACATAAAAAATGAGATGAACCGGTTATTAAGTGACAATAATATAGTTGCCGAGAAAGAGACTGAAACTACTGATGCTATAGAGGGTATGCAAGGTTTTGACGTGGACGACTATTTAAACCTTGATGAAGATACAGTGCGCGGTAAATTAGAAACCACTAAATTAAGAATGACTTCAAACTATTATTATTATTTAGTGTATTTTATTATATCAATCACACTGTTATCTTTTACTTTTAACGTTCTGGTTAATCCAAATGCCGATGTTATGAATGCATTATTTGTTGTTGGCGGTATTGTTGTAATATTTTTAATTTCAAAAATGATGTCTTAATTTTTTGGGTTCATTAATATATGTTAATTAATATATGTTAATTAATATATAAATAGTTTAATGAGTAATAATTCTGTCAATAATGTTATTAAATTAAGAATAGAAAATGTAAATAAATCAATTGAGCAGTATAAACAATTACATAATTCTATATTCGGTAATAGAATTTTTACAAATGTCAACTTACATTTAGGATTACCTTATTACATACAACATGCAGAAAGTAAGAAAGTATTAACAATGGGTAATACATCAGGGTATCCTTTATTTTTAGAGGATAAACCCAAAAATTTAAAAACATCACAAGAATGGATTATAACTAATATTGACCCATCTAATATTGGCGTTGATTATACTATAACCTCTAATAAAAATAAATCAAAATGTATATCTTATTATGATAACGAAATAACTACACCAGGTTATACATTAAAAATGCTAGATTGTGATAATCAAAATTCTAATTTTAATTGGAAAATAAAAAATTATAATGATGCCTATAAAAATATTGTAGTTGGGACAAATACAGCATTTGTATTGGATAATTTATCGCAAGAATTGGACGATGGCACTACAGAGTATACGATTGGTATAAATAATATGTTATTAGATAGCAACTCAATAAATTCACAATGCTGGATTATTAAACCTACGCCATCTTCATTTTTAAAAATGCGTGATGACATTTATAAAGAAATTGTCGAAATAAAAAATTTAGTTAAAAATATATTACCAAATAAAGTTAACAATAATGCAGAAATTGGAATTAATTCTATGAAAATAGAAGAAACAATACTGAAGATTGATGATGAAATGGCAAAACTTGCTTATAAAACACAACAAATTATGGACAATAACCCAGATTATGACCCTGAATTATTGGAAGGAAAATATCAATATACGAAATTAAATACAAATACTAATTTTTACAAGTATGTAGTGTATATATTTTTTGCTCTTTTTATTATAGTGAGTTTAATTTATATATATATTAATCCAGATGAAACTAGTTTAGATATGTTTATAGTATCACTTGCTGTATTTATTTTAATGTATTACATCTATGATTATTTTAAAAATAAAAAATAAAAAATAAAAAATAAAACCATTATTTAAACATTATTTTAAACATTATTAAAATTATTAATATGTATATATATATTAATAATATGTATAATTCAACAACTAATAACATGTATAATAACATGTATAATAATATGTATAATCCAACTGCTAATAATGAAGGACATATACAAATGAATAGTCAACGACAAATGAATAGTCAACGACAAATGAATAGTCAACGACAAATGAATAGTCAACGACAAATGAATACACAAGAATTTTTATATAAAAAAGATACGTCCAGTTTTATCGATCAAGGTCTCGATTATATTAATCACAAATTTAAAAAAATATCCAGTGTTATAACTGGCACAAAAAGAGAAGGATTTGATGGCAGTATACTGAATAGTCCCACCGGTAACAATATATTGAGAAGTAAAATATCCAGTGATAAAGATGAAACTGCTTCTGTTATAACTAATTTAAATACTAAATTAGGTCAATATAATAGCGCAAGAACTTCATTAAAAACAAAAACGGATAATTATTTTAATAATCCCGATAATATTGAACGAAACTATAATCTTTTTATTAATAGTATACCAAACCCAAATTTATCAGAAGGGACTACATGTATTTCAAAAACATCGTTAGGTGTTGGTATGCCTGTCGAACAAGATTTTAATACAGTATATAACACGCCCTTTGTATCATTCGACCAAGCAAAAAATGCATGTAAAACGTGGGCAGTTGATTCTGGCAAAGAAACATTTGCACTTACAAAACAAACAGCGGACGATGGTAGTAGTATTGGCAGTGGATACAATTGTCATATTGGAACAATCGAGCAAGCGAATAGTTCAACTTACCAAAAATCGATGAAAGCATATACGGTTGTTAATGGAACAACAGAAGCAAATAGAGGTGGTTTATTAAAGAACGGGCGAATTGGTGTATATAATGGTGGAGATAATATGAATATTGGCGATAATTATTTAATATCAAATATTACTTCTGATAATAATAAACCGACTGAAATTGCAACATTTAATCTTCCTGCAAATAATCCTTGGTATGGTGGTGGGTGGTCGCCTATTGCGTTTCCTGCAAAAGATGCAAAATGGGTATGGAAAGGAGGTGAAAATTCTGATTATATATATTGTTTTTATACTAACCCGTCAGTTAATAATATTAATGCAACTATGCATATGTTGGTTGATAATGCAATTAATTCTGTTAGTTTTAATGGTGAACAATTAACTAACCTTAATGGAAAACCAGCTTACTCAACGCAACTCATCATCATTAAACCTGGTTTAAATGTTTTTGAATTGTATTTAAAAAATTATGGCGGTCCACGTGGACTAGTATTTGCCTTGGTAAACAATTCAAATAGTGATATATTAGTTAAAACCGGTAATGCAGGTGCCTGGGGGTCTTCTACTACCCCCTTAGTTTATGCAGACTTAATAACAAAAAATAATACAGAGAAGCATATTGAATATATGAATTCAACCTCCTCCTACGACCATAGTGATAAAATGTTTAGTCCTTATAGTAAGTGCGACCCATTTAGTGGCGGGGATATATTAAGAAGCAGTATTCAAGCAAGTTATGGGAGAAATTGTAATAATCAAACGTTTCCGCCACTAAGAGCACGCTATATTATGGTATACAATCCTAATTCGAGTAATCGTACTCAAGTAGTTCAATTGGTTGTGTATGGATATAATGAAAGTAATCAACTTGTGAATTTAGCATTAAAATGTAGACCTGGTGGAGATGGAAACGTTTATGCATCACCATCGGCAAGTGGTTGTAACCAAAATAATAATAAATATGTAGGAATTGACGGAAATTATGGAAATAGAAAACATAATAATTGTTCTGGTGGATACCTTGGTGAGAAAGTTGCTGATGGATATTGGTTATTAGATTTAGGCAAATCATATGGTATAACCGAAATAATTTATTATAATCGGTTAGAGCGTAGTGTTATTGAAAGAGCAAACGGTATGCAGATCCTATTATACAGCGATGATGTAACTTTTAATGAAAATAATACACCACCAATAGATATTAATAGTGCTACTCCGATTCAGACATATACATTAAATGCAGATTTAATACAAAAGTTTGAAGTTATTCGTGGTAACAATTAAACACTATGTAACAATATTACCATACTACAGTTATTTTACCATACTACAGTTATTTTACCTTACCACGTTCACATTTAAATTTATATAAAAATAATCTACTTTTATATAAATGAAATATTACGTAGAACCAAATAATTGGACTAAAAATATTCCAGAACCGGTTATTTCGGATAATGGTATATATAACTACAACGTAAGCACATTAAATTCGCCTGATCCTGCTGAAGGTTGTGATAAAGTATTTGAAGCAACCTATAAATGCGGTCTTATTTCAAATGATATGAAAACATTAGTAGTTCCTAAAGAAGCACTGGGTAAATTAGCACAATTTGATTGTAGCACAGAATATAATTTATGCAATGAAGTGAGATTGCGATTAGAAGATGACGGGCATTTAACCGTCTACAAAATTGATTCATCTACTGGGAATGAAGAAGAATTATGGAATAATGATTTAGAACAGGTTCCTGATTCACTTGAAAATGATGCTTATAAAACCACAGAAGGGAAAAAATGGATAGATGAAAATGGCGATGAAGAAGCAAGAAATTATTTAAAGAGTGGTGATGTTTTAAGTAAGGGAGAATGGATTGGTTCTTCTAGTGGAAAATATCGGTTAATGATGAACGACGGAGGACAACTTGAAGTAATGTATAATAAAGCGGCGTGTAATGAAACAGACGGTCCTGATACAGACGCGTCAAATTTATATAAGTTGGCGAATGCTTCATATCCAGAAAATATAGGAAAAATCGGGTACATTAATCAATTAGGACAATTGCAAGAATACCCTGACAATATGACTGGATATTCGCATGATAAATATAGTCTAATTGGAGATTTTAGTTTTACTAATTCAAACAGTAGCAGTTTAAATAATAATCAACCAATTCCAGGTATTAGTAATATTGAATCATGTAAAAACGAATGTAGTGCTTATGGTGATAGTGTTGAAACGACAAACAATACAAGTTGGACACAACCAACAAATTCTGATTTATGTGCAGGTATTATATTTGATACTAGTAATAATAGATGTTATTTAAGAAACAATAAATTATATGGAGAAAAACGGATAGTTGACCCAATGTTTAAATCCTATTTAAGAGAAAAAGATATTAGTAATAACGAATCTTGTCCTAGTATTATTGACCCGGTATTGGGATATGGCAGCACAACAGATTGGTATACAAAGTTAACTAATAAAGGAGATGATATGACTTTAGATACACAATGTGGTCTTGCGAATGAGACACGTAGCGAAAAAGAAAAATTAGATGCTTCGTATAATGTGGTTTATGAAGATATTTCAAATAATGCAGTTGGTAGAATACAATCTTTAAAAAATACATATAATACAATTGTAGATAGTTTGACTGGCACAAAAACCAGTATACACTCAAAATTAAATGAACTTGCAGGAACCCGAAACGAATTATCAGACTGGACTGGTGACCAATTAGAGCAACTAATTGCTATGAATGAAGACCGAAATACTAATATGATTAGTGAGAATTATAAACATATTTTATGGAGTATATTAGCAATTATTATTGTTATAGTAACGATAGGTTTAACAAAACAAATGACTTCTTAAACTAATTATTATAACTTATATTTTTTCAAATGAATATATATATATATAATAAATGTCTGGTAATGTCAATATAGATAATGTCGAGGAAATATTATCACAAATAGAAAAATTACAAGAAACCGAGAGAGGTCTTATTAATAAGTTAGAAGAAGCGAGCAGTATTCCAAATTCTAGTTCGAACGACCCATTAATTCAGCAATTATTAAAAGAAATTAATGATATTGCAGAAGCACGTGAAGCATTATTCAATTCTATTCCAACTACATTAACTGTTTTACAAGAAGGTGTTTCTGATTCAAGGGTGTCTTTAGTGAGTCAACTGACTTTATTAAAGGTTGTTGAAGAACAATTAAACAATATCAAAACAAAAATATCAAATTTGAAAAATCGCAATGATACGAAAATGCGATTAGTTCAAATTAATACGTATTATGGAAAACGTTATGAATACCAAACACAATTAATGAAAAAAATAATTATTGTGTGTATTCCTTTAATTGTATTATTTGTATTAAAAAAGAAAGGTTTACTTCCTGAATTAATATCAAATTATTTACTGGGTATAACAATTGCTGTTGGGGCAATTTACATTATACGTGATATGTGGGAAATCCACACTAGAAGCAATATGAACTTTGATGAATATGATTGGAAGTATGAAGACCCGTCGGCATATGCACCGAGTATATGGGAATATAACAAAAAGAACTTTTTAAAAATGGATAATCCATTTAAGCATTTATTAAAGAATTTAGGAATTTGTGTAGGGGATAGTTGTTGTTCCGATGGATTGTATTTTGATAAGAAGAAACAGAAATGTATTGTGCCTTCCAGTGATGAAAATATTCAGAAAATGCTTAATGCAGGAACAGGGACAGGTGCTGGTGCTGAATCGTTTACAAGTGGAAATGGATTAAATGGTTCGCGTGTTACTAAACATAAGTTTGAAGAAGAAAAAGATTCGAATGGTGTTTCTCCTTATGGTGCTATTCATAGTTATTCGCCATTAGCATAATGCACCATTAGCATAATGCACCATTAGCATAAAGAAGAGGATATCTATTTACATATACAATAACTGTAATTATTTGTAATGAAAATATATAATAATATTAAAAAATTATTATATATTAGATAAGAATAAATGCCAGAAACAGTTGTAACGAGTGAAGATGTCGCGAATGTGTCGCAACCAGAACTTGGTTTTATTGATGATTTACTATCGCAGATGAAGGATATATTTTCTGATATCTCATTAAACCAAATTATAAACGATTTTAAGAATGATGATAACTATAAGGTAAATCGTAATAATTATTTAAGAACAGAACTTGATAATAAAACCCAACAATTTGAAGATTTACCAGAAGAGATTGGTCGTGCAGAGAAAAACTATTATGAATATAATGAAGGTAATGGTGGCGGTGAAATAAAATATACAAATATTCTAATTGACCGTTATGCAACTACTGGTAAGGAATTCAAGAAAAACTCTATTGAAAAACAACAAGAATTTGCGACCAATTTATCGCGTGCATTAAAACAATATCAGGGGCAATTAGTGTTTTTCAAGCAAAGTGAAAACTTATTAACTACACGTAAAAAGGAAGAAAAAGAATTAATCAAAAAAATAAATAAATTTGAATCAATACTTCAAACGAGTGAAAGGAAAGTTGTATACGAAAATAAGAATTCTGAATCACTTTTTCTTTACCGCCGTGTTATGTTATTTATTTATTACAGTGCTATTATTGGTTATATTATTTTTGGTAATTTTATACCCGATGAATTATACAAAAAATACACTGTATGGTTTATTATTTTTATTGCCACTATTATGCCTCTTATTTTGAATTTAATCATAAAATGGTTATTTGTTATGCAAGACGCACTTTCATATTGGTTTGCCGATTTGCCAACAAAAGACGTATATGCTGATTTGTAGGTAGTATATTCAATATTTTTTACATCTCTATAAGTGATATAAAAAATAGTATAATGGTAATTTAATTTATTTTATCGTAGTTATTATAATTATTATTTAATACACCTTTTACATTTCATCCAACGGGTCATCTTCTTCATCCTCATAAACAATTTCGACATTATGCCAACCGTTTTTATACACACCGAACCGTTTATTCATGTATTCGGTAATTTCTTTACCCTTTGGCAAAGTC
>Ga0181563_10001129_pt1 | contig 26433 bp, 23 predicted proteins | sample 011ome_25_FD_133759 | JGI IMG/M metagenome (GOLD analysis project Ga0181563, IMG submission 133759) | Coastal salt marsh microbial communities from the Groves Creek Marsh, Skidaway Island, Georgia - 011512CT metaG (megahit assembly) | ecosystem: Environmental > Aquatic > Marine > Intertidal...
CGGCGATGGCTGGGCGGTCACCTTCAAGGTGGAGAGCCACAACCACCCGTCCTATGTCGAGCCCTACCAGGGTGCCGCCACAGGCGTCGGCGGCATCGTCCGCGACATCATCTCGATGGGCGCTCGTCCGCTCGCCGTGATGGACCCGCTTCGCTTCGGTCCTCTTGATGCTCCCGATACCAAGCGCGTGCTGCCGGGAATCGTCGCCGGCGTCGGCGGCTACGGCAACTGCCTCGGGCTGCCGAATATCGGTGGAGAGGTCGTCTTCGACGAGACCTACCTGGGCAACCCGCTCGTCAACGCCCTGTGCGTCGGCTCCATGCGCCACGAGGACATCCACCTCGCCAGCGCCAAGGGCGTCGGAAATCTCGTCGTCCTGTATGGCGCGCGCACGGGAGGCGACGGCATCGGCGGTGTCTCGGTGCTCGCATCCGAGACGTTCGACGCTGACGGTCCGGCGAAGCGCCCGAGCGTGCAGGTCGGCGATCCGTTCATGGAGAAGCTGCTGATCGAGGCCACGCTCGAGGTCCTGCACGCGGGTCTCGTCGAGGGCATCCAGGATCTCGGCGGTGCCGGAATCTCCTGCGCCACCAGCGAACTTGCCTCCAACGGTGACGGTGGCATGCACGTGTGGCTCGACCGCGTCCTCCTCCGCGATCAGACTCTCTCGCCGGAGGAGATCCTGATGAGCGAGTCGCAGGAGCGCATGTGCGCGATCGTGACGCCGGACAAGCTCGATGAGTTCATGGCCCTGATCCGCAAGTGGGACGTCGAGGCGGTCGTGATCGGTGAGGTGAACGCCTCCGGTCGTCTCACCGTCGAATGGCACGGCGAGCAGATCGTCGATGTGCCACCGCGCAGCGTTGCGCATGACGGTCCTGTCTACGAACGTCCGTACCACCGTCCGTCGTGGCAGGACGCGCTCCAGGCTGACCTCCCAGACTCGTTGACTCGACCCACCACCTCCGACGAGCTGCGGGCGACGCTTCTGCAGATGGTGGGAGCGCCCAACCTCGCATCGAAGTCATGGGTGACATCGCAGTACGACCGCTACGTCCTCGGCAACACGGTGCTTGCCCAGCCCGAGGACTCCGGCATGATCCGGGTCGACGAGGAGACCGGCCTCGGTGTGGCCATCTCCACCGACTGCAACGGCCGGTTCGCGAAGCTTGATCCGTATGCAGGGGCACAACTGGCCCTGGCAGAGAGCTACCGCAACGTCGTCGCCGGTGGAGCAATCCCGCTGGCCGTCACCAACTGCCTCAACTTCGGCTCCCCGGAGGATCCCGAGGTGATGTGGCAGTTCGCGGAGGCGACGCGCGGTCTCGCCGACGGATGCCTCGAACTCGGCATCCCGGTGACGGGCGGCAACGTGTCGTTCTACAACCAGACCGGTGATACGGCGATCCTGCCGACACCCGTCGTGGGTGTCCTCGGGGTCATCGACGACGTCGACCGACGCACCCCGATGGCGTGGGGCCCGGACGGTGAGCTCATCTACCTGCTCGGTGACACCCGTGACGAGTTCGCGGGCAGTGAGTGGGCGCACCACGTGCACGGTCACCTAGGCGGCCTGCCGCCGAAGGTCGACCTCGACCGCGAGCGCCTGCTCGGTGAGATCCTCGTCGCCGGGTCACGCGATGGCATGCTCACGGCCGCTCACGACGTGTCCGATGGCGGCGTGGCGCAGACGCTGGTCGAGATGGCGCTGCGATCCGGCGTGGGCGCTCGCTGCTGGGTGCCCGACGGCCTCGATGCCTTCACGTACCTCTTCAGCGAGTCCACTGGGCGGGCCGTCGTCGTCGTGCCGCGCACCGAGGAGCTCCGGTTCACCGAGATGTGCGCTGCTCGGCAGCTTCCCGCTTACCGGATCGGCGTCGTCGACTCTGGTCTCGCAGTGGATTCCGGGTACGAGGAGGGCACCCAGGTGCTGCAGTTCTCGGAGCTGTTCGCCGTCACCCTTGCCGAACTTCGTGAGGTGCACGAGGCGACGCTTCCGGCGGTCCTGAACTCCTGATGTTCTTCGCGCCGGAGGTGCCCTGATGGCGATCGATCCTGAAGTCCGAGCGGCGGTCAAGGCCTCGCTCGCGCGGCTCCAGGAGGTCGCCCCGGGACGATCCGTCGAGGTGCGCATCCCTCCCTATGCGGCGGTGCAGGCAGTTCCGGGTCTGACGCATCGGCGCGGGACACCGTCGGCCGTCGTCGAGACGGATGCCGGGACGTGGCTCGCTCTCTCCGAGGGCTCTCTGACCTGGGAGGAGGCGGTTTCCTCGGGGCGCGTGCGCGCCAGTGGGGAGAGATCCGACCTGAGCCCGTGGCTGCCGCTCTCCGGGATTTGACGAGGTTAGTCTTACCTAACTAAGGTTCCCCTTACCTTACGTAGAGAGGGCCTCCCCATGCTTCCCCACGCTCGACTCCCCATGCTGCTGCTGCCCGCGGCCGTGCTGCTGGCTGCCTGCTCGGGTGGAGACGCCTCCTCCTCTGCGAACGGGGACGGCACGTCGGCTTCGAGCGCAGGTGCAGTGGTGGTCTACTCCGGCCGCAGCGAGGATCTCGTCGAACCCCTGCTGACGAAGTTCACGGCCGAGACGGGAATCCCGGTGGAAGTGAGGTATGGCGACACGGCCGAACTCGCGGCCCAGCTCATCGAGGAGGGGGAGGCCTCCCCGGCCGACCTGTACTTCGGCCAGGATGCCGGCGCCCTCGGCGCCCTCGACGCCGCGGGACTGTGCGCCACCCTGCCGGACGGTGTTGCGAGTGCGGTGCCGGCGCGATACCGCAGCGCCGACGACACCTGGACGGGCATCACCGGGCGTGCGCGAGTGATCGCATATGACCCGCGGCAGGTGCCGGAGGCAGATGTCCCCACCTCCGTCTTCGAGCTGACCGACCCGAAGTGGCGGGGGATGGTCGCCATCGCTCCGACGAACGGCTCCTTCCAGGCCTTCGTCACGGCGATGCGCGTCTCTCAGGGCGATGACACCACGCGTGACTGGTTGCAGGGCCTGGTGGACAACGATGTCCAGACCTTCGAGAAGAACTCGCTCATTCGCGATGCCGTCGACACAGGCGGCGCCGCGCTGGGACTTATCAACCACTACTACTGGTACCAGAAGGCGGCGGAGATCGGCGCGGACAACATGAACGTGCAGCTCGCGTTCGCCAAGCCGGGTGACCCCGGCGCCCTGGTGAACATCGCGGGGGCCTGCGTGCTGAGTCCGAGTGACAACGCGGCCGGTGCCGCTGAACTCCTGACGTGGATGCTCGACCCGTCGACTCAGGAGTGGTTCGTCAATGAGACGTGGGAGTACCCGCTTGTCGAGGGAGTGGCCGCGCCGTCCGGTATCCCGCCGCTCGCAGACCTGCAGGGACCAGACATTGCCCTCGCCGAGCTCGAGGACCTGCCAGGCACCCTTGCCATGCTGCAGGACATCGGTCTCACCTGACCTTCGCCATGGGCACCTCGACGTCACGGCGGCCACCGCTTCCGCTCCTCGCGGCAGCGGTTGCTGCTGTCGTGGTCATGGCGCTGCCGTTGGTCTACCTGGTCATCCGGGTCGTGGACTCCGGTGAGTCCGCGTGGTCGGCACTGTGGCGTCCGCGCACAGCGGAGACGATCGCGACGAGCCTGCTGCTGGTAGTCCTCGTGGCCGTGGGGGTGCTCATCCTCGCCGTGCCGACGGCGTGGCTGCTGAGTCGCACGGACCTGCCGTTCCGTCGGGTGCTCATCGTCCTTGTCGCGCTTCCGCTTGCCGTCCCGTCCTACGTGGCGGCGTATGCCTGGATCGCGCTCCTGCCGGGGATGAGCGGAGTCCTTGCAGCTGCTCTGGTGATGTCCCTGAGCACGTTCCCCTATGTGTCGATCCCGCTGATGGCCGCCCTGCGGGGTCTGGATCCCGGGTTGGAGGAGTCGGCGCGCAGTCTCGGGCTGGGACGGGCTGCCGTTGCGCGTCGCGTCGTCCTGCCCCTGATGTGGCCGGCAGCGGGAGCCGGCCTCCTCCTCGCAGCGCTGTACACCCTCGCGGAGTTCGGAACGGTGTCGATCTTCCGGGTGGATGCCTTCACTCGCGTCATCTATGCCTCGTACCGAGCCTCATTCGATCGCACTGCGGCCGCGGTGCTGGCCGTGCTCCTCGTGCTCCTTGCGCTCGCCCTCGTGGCGGCCGAGGCTCGCGTCCGCGGCCGGGCCTCCCGATGGCGAACAGGGTCAGGCGCCCCACGTCCGGCTGCACCGATCCACGTGCGGGGGCGGGTGCGTGCGGCTGGCCTTGTCTGGATGTCCTGTGTGATCGGTCTCTCCCTCGCCCTGCCGGTCGCATCGATCATCGGCCAGCTGGTTCTGAGCAGAAGGCGGGCCTTCGATCCCGAAGCCTTCCTCGGGGCCTTGGCCGGCTCGGTCTCCGCCTCGACCCTTGGCGCCGCCGTGGCCCTCATCCTGGCGATCCCGCTGGGCGTGCTTGCGGCGCGGTACACGGGACGACTCGTGCGGTCACTCGAGGCGGGCGCCTTCGCCGGCCACGGACTCCCCGGAGTGGTGATCGGACTGGCGCTCGTGTTCCTGACCCTGATGCTCCTTCCCGCCGCTTACCAGACACTTGCGACGTTGGCCTTCGCGTATGCCGTCCTGTTCGCGCCCAAGGCCGTGGGGGCCACGCGTGCGGCGGTGGGGGCGGCGCCCCCTGAGCTGGAATCGGTGGCGCGCTCGCTGGGACGCGGGCCGCTTGGTGCGTGGTGGCAGACGACCGGGCGGCTCGCGTGGCCGGGCATCGCCGCCGGCGGCCTGCTGGTGCTCCTGACGGCCATGAAGGAGCTGCCGGCCACCCTCATGCTGCGGCCCACGGGATTCGAGACCCTCGCTACTCGACTCTGGTCGCGCACGGAGGTCGAGGCCTTTGGAGCCGCCGCTCCATATGCTCTGGCGCTCATCGTCCTGGCGGCGCTTCCCGCGTGGCTGATGAGCAGGTGGCTGGGCTCTCCGGGCTCGTCAGGACGGCGGAGCCAGGCCCCCCGAACCCTGGATCGTGGGGACGCGGCGGCTGATGGAGCATGGAAGGGTGCTGCCATGCACCAGGTGAAGGCGGGTCCATCATGACTGGGCTGCAGGTCGCGGGTGTCGGTGCTGGCTACGGGGGCGAGCCGGTCGTGCGCGACGTGTCCTTCGGTGTGGAGCACGGGAGACTGCTGGCCGTCGTGGGCGCGAGTGGGTCGGGCAAGAGCACCCTCCTTCGGGCGATTGCCGGGTTCATTCCCGTGTCCAGCGTAATCATCCGCATCGGCGACCGACTCGTGACGGGTCCGGGCGTCGCCATTTCCCCCGAGCATCGATCGGTCGGGATCGTGACGCAGGACGGCTCGCTCTTCCCCCATCTCACGGTGGCGCGCAATGTGGGCTTCGGACTTCCGCGACGCACCCTTTCGGATGGCACCCCCACCGCCGATCGAGTCCGAGAACTGCTGTCGATGGTCGGCCTCTCGGACGTCGGATCACGATTTCCCCACGAGCTCTCCGGAGGCCAGCAGCAGCGGGTGGCCCTCGCTCGCGCGCTCGCGCCGAACCCGGAGGCCGTCCTGCTGGACGAGCCGTTCAGTGCGCTCGACGCGGGCCTGCGCTCCGAACTCGGCCACGAGGTCCGACAGGTCCTCCGTGATGCACGAACGACGGCGATGCTGGTCACCCATGACCAGGATGAGGCGTTGTCCCTCGCCGATCACGTGGCCCTGCTGGTGGACGGACGGATAGCGCAACAAGGGTCGCCGCGCGACCTGTACGAGCGGCCCGCGAACCTGGCCGTGGCTAGTTTCCTGGGGGAGGTGAACGTGCTCCCCGTGCTTGCTCTGGAGCCGGATGGCGATCCGCGCACCGCCCTCGGCGTCATCCCCGTCTCGGCCCCGGTGTCCGCTGCGAAGGAGGTCGTTGTGCGTCCCGAGCAGGTGGTGCTGACCCGGGTGCCGGCCGCGCCGTCGTTGGGTGGACAGCCACCGGCGGGGAATGACACCCGTGGACGCGTCGCGGCGATCGTCTATTTCGGGCACGACAGCATCGTGGATGTGGAGCTTGCCGACCGGGTCATTGTTCGTGCGCGCGTGCTCGGAGACTCCGGCCTGGCCGTGGGCGACGAGGTTCGCGTCTCGGTCTGCGGGCACGGCCAGCCCCTGTGACCCGAACGCCCCCACGGGGGTGAGCCGAGTCCCGTCAGCACCACAGCGATACCTGCGGATGCCGTCGCGAAAGCACAAGTTGGTAACGATCTACGCGGTTCGTTGGGCCATGCAGACACGGGATGCGCCCCGCGCTAATCTCACCTGTCCGGTACAGGGTGGTCTGGGAGGAACGTGGTCATGGAGTCCGTCGCGATTCGCGTTCGAGGACTGACGCGACGGTTCGGCGATGTCCTGGCGGTCGACGGTGTCGACCTGGACGTCATGGACGGCGAGTTCCTGACCCTGCTGGGCCCATCGGGCTCCGGCAAGACGACTGTCCTGCGCATGATTGCCGGATTCGAGAAGCCTGACTCCGGCACCATCGAACTCGACGGCGTCGACGTCACTCAGGTGCCCCCGTATGCCCGCGACGTCAACACCGTCTTCCAGGATTACGCGCTCTTCCCGCACATGACGGTGCAGAAGAACATCGAGTACGGACTCAAAGTCAAGAAGGTGGCCAAGGCCGAGCGCGCTGAGCGAGCGGAAGCGGCTCTGGCGTCCGTGCGTCTGGAGGGCTACGGCGATCGAGCCCCGTCCCAGCTGTCCGGGGGCCAGCGGCAGCGGGTTGCCCTCGCTCGCGCTCTCGTCAATCGACCCCGAGTGCTCCTTCTCGACGAGCCGCTTGGTGCCCTTGATCTCAAACTTCGTGAGCAGATGCAGGTGGAACTCAAGGAGATCCAGCGCGAAGTCGGGATCACATTCGTCTTCGTCACCCACGATCAGGACGAGGCGCTGACGATGTCAGATCGCATCGCCGTCTTCAACGAGGGCCGGATCGCCCAGCTCGGGACTCCGGCCGAGATCTACGAGCACCCGGCAACGGCGTTCGTCGCGGGCTTTGTCGGCACGTCGAATGTCCTCGACTCCGCGACGTCTCAGGAGGTGCTCGGTCGCCCCGGCACGTGGGCCGTCCGCCCCGAGAAGATCCGGGTGTGGATCGACGGGCAGTCGGCGCCGGGCGGTCACCACAGCCTGACCGGCACGGCGCGCGAGGTCATCTACGCAGGCATGTCCACCCGCTTCGTGGTCGACCTGCCCTCCGGCACGTCGCTGCTCGCCGTCCAGCAGAACTCCGAAGCGACCTCGGACCTCAGCCACCTGCGCGGCCAGCAGGTCCGCCTGTCGTGGGATCCGATCCACGAGTACGAGGTCTCCTGACTTCGAGAGACGTTCGACTGCAGGCGCCCGCCAGCAGTCAGACCCACAATGAAAGGGAGGAAGCGGATGCAGCGTTCACGTTTGCTCACGCTCGCGGTGGCCACCTCGGCCGCTGCGTTGGTTCTCGCCGCCTGCGGTGGAGGATCCGATGACGCCGGTGGCGATGCCGGCGCTGCACCGGGCGGCGAGGCTTACGCCGGCCCTGTCGGCGACGGAGAGGGCAAGCTCAGCGTCCTCGCGTGGCCGGGTTACGCCGAGGATGGATCCACCGACCCTGCGGCTGACTGGGTGACCCCGTTCGAGGAGGCCACCGGATGCCAGGTCGACGTCAAGGTCTTCGGCACCTCGGACGAGGCTGTCAAGCTGATGCAGGGCGGCGGTTACGACGTCGTCTCCGCATCGGGCGATGCCTCGCTGCGCCTGGTCTACGGGGAGAACGTCCAGCCGATCAACCTGGATCTGGTGCCGAACTACGCGGACATCTTCCCCGATCTGAAGGACAAGTCCCACAACACCGTCAACGGCGTCTCCTACGGTGTCCCGCACGGCCGCGGCGCCAACCTGCTTGTCTGGGACAAGAACACCGCCGGTGAGAACGTCGACTCGTGGTCGATCATGTTCGAGGAGGACTCCCCGGTCGCCGGTGGCGTCGGACCGTACGACTCCCCGATCTACATCGCGGACGCGGCGGTCTACCTCATGGCCACGCAGCCTGATCTCGGCATCACCGATCCCTACGCTCTCGACCAGGAGCAGTTCGACGCGGCCATCGAGCTGCTGAAGAAGCAGAAGGGCCTGGTCAGCGAGTACTGGTCCGACTACAACAAGCAGATCGAGGCCATCACAGCCGGCACGATGACGGGTGCCACCTCGTGGCAGGTTCTTGTGAACTACTACCCGGAGAACGTCGGTTCCACCAAGGCCAAGGAAGGTGCGACCGGCTGGTCCGACACCTGGATGATCGCCAAGGACACGGCGAACATCAACTGCGCCTACGAGTGGCTGAACTGGATCGCCTCCCCGGAGATCAACGCCCAGGCGGCCGAGTGGTTCGGTGAGGCCCCGGCCAACTCCAAGGCCTGTGACCTGACCGCCGATCCGGAGCACTGCGCGAACTACCACGCAGGCGATCCCGCCTACTGGGAGGACGTGTACTACTGGAACACCCCGAGTGAGGCCTGCCTCGACGGACGTACGGACGTCAAGTGCGTTCCCTACGCCGAGTGGTCGAAGGCCTGGTCGGAGCTTCGCTCCTAGCAGGAATCAGCAGTAGCAGCGAGGGAACCCATGACTACAGCAGCACCCGCGGCCCCCACGGGGGGCTTCGGCTACCGGCACCCGCGAGCCAAGCTCGTCGGCCTGCTCGGCGCGCCCATGGCGTGGCTGATCGTCGTCTACCTGGGTTCCCTCGCTGCGCTGTTCCTGACGGCCTTCTGGACCGTCGACGGCTTCACAGGTGCGCTTGTCCGCACCTTCACGCTCGACAACTTCATCGACGTCTTCACCACACCCGCCTATCTGCAGGTCATGCTGCGGACGATCGGAATCGCGATCTCAGTCACGGTCCTGTGCCTGATCCTGGCGGTTCCGGTGGCCTACTTCATGGCCCGCGTGGCACCGCATCGTTGGCAGCCGCTGCTGATCGCCATGATCCTGACGCCGCTATGGGCGAGCTACCTGGTCAAGGTGTACGCCTGGCGCGCCATGCTCAATCCGGAGTCCGGTGTCATCGCCTGGTTCCTGCAGCCGCTGGGGCTTGGCGGTCCCGGGTTCGGTGCCCTCGGCATCATCATCACGCTCACGTACCTGTGGCTTCCGTACATGGTCCTTCCCGTCTACGCGGGGTTCAGTCGACTGCCGAACTCCATGCTCGACGCGTCGGCCGACCTCGGTGCCACCTCCTGGCGCACCTTCCGGTCCGTCATCGTCCCCATGATCTTCCCGTCCATCGTCGCGGGCTCCGTCTTCACGTTCTCCCTGAGCCTGGGTGACTACATCACTGCGCAGATCGTGGGTGGGAAGACGCAGATGCTGGGTAACGTCGTGCAGCAGAACTACGTGACGAACCTTCCGTTCGCCGCTGCCTTCGCAACCATTCCCGTGATCATCGTGCTCATCTATCTCGCGGCTGTCCGTCGATCCGGCGCGCTGGAGAACCTGTGACGGAGATGCCATGACCACGAGCCGCGGTACCAAGGTCGCGCTGAGCATCTTCGCCGCGATCACCTTCGCCTTCGTCTACATCCCGTTGATGATCGTCATCATCAACTCCTTCAACTCCGGGCGGACGCTGGGCTGGCCCCCGGAGGGCTTCTCGACGCAGTGGTGGGCGAAGGCGATCGACAACGAGGGTGTGCGCAACGCTTTGGTCACGAGCGTCATCCTGGCTCTTGTCGCAACAGCGATCGCCCTGATCCTCGGCACCCTCGCGTCGCTGGCACTCTCCCGGTTCCGCTTCTTCGGCCAGGACGCGGTCTCCCTCCTGATCATCCTGCCCATCGCGTTGCCGGGCATCGTGACCGGCATTGCGTTGAACAACGTGTTCACGTCCTACCTCGGTGGCCTGACCTTCACGACCCTGATCGTTGGCCACACCACCTTCTGCATCGTCGTGGTCTACAACAACGCCCTTGCCCGCCTGCGGCGCATGGGGGTGAACCTCGAGGACGCATCATCCGACCTCGGAGCCGGGCCGTTCACAACGTTCCGACTTGTCACGTTTCCCCTGATGCGGTCGGCCCTCATCGCGGGCGGAGTGCTCGCCTTCGGGCTGTCGTTCGACGAGATCATCGTGACGACGTTCACCGCGGGCCCGGGCATCACGACCCTGCCGATCTGGATCTACCAGAACCTCTTCCGCCCGAACCAGGCGCCGATCGTCAATGTGGTTGCAGCAGCCCTCGTCCTCATCAGCATCATCCCCGTGTACATCGCGCAGAAGCTCTCCAGTGCCGATGAGCGCGGCGGCGGCCTGATTTAGCACCCCGCGATTTGAACCGCTTCCCGGTTCAGATCTGCAGATTTGATCCGCTTTTCGCTGATTTCCCGGGAATTGAACCGCTTCCCGTCGTGGCGGGCTGAGGCGGTTCAAATCTGCAGATCAGCCCCGATACCGGTTCAGTTCTTCAGAACTGAACCGGGAAGCGGTTCAAATCGCAGGTTGGCGGGGACACGGGGGTTGGTGGCCCGGCGAGACATCCGCGGAGCGGTAGTGTCGGCGTTCGTGTCTGGTGGACTTCGACAGTGGCAGCAGGAGGCCCTGCAGCACTACTGGGACGCCCAGCCGCAGGACTTCCTGCTCAGCGCGACGCCCGGAGCGGGCAAGACCACCTTCGCCCTCACCCTGGCCGAGCGACTCATCGCCGCCAAGATCATCAACCGGGTCGTGGTCGTGGTCCCCACCGATCACCTGCGCACCCAGTGGGCCGACGCAGCCGCCGTTCGGAGCCTGAACCTGGATCCGACGCTGAAGAACAGCGCCGGTCCCGTCCGCAAGGACATGGACGGCTACGTCACCACCTACGCCCAGGTGGCCAGCCATCCGATGCTCCACCGAGCCCGCACGCAGAATGCCCGCACGCTGGTGGTCCTCGACGAGATCCACCACGCCGGCGACGGACTGTCCTGGGGTGAGGCCGTCAGTGAGGCCTTCGCCCCCGCACAGCGCCGGCTCGCCCTCACCGGTACCCCGTTTCGCACCAAGGCCGACGAGCGCATCCCGTTCGTGCGCTACGAGGACGCTGACGACGGCCTGCTGTCCCTCGCCGACTACTCGTACGGCTACAAGGAGGCCCTCGCCGAGGCGGTCGTCCGCCCGGTGGTGTTCGCCGCCTACTCGGGGACGAGCCGTTGGATGAACTCGGCCGGTGAGGTGCTGTCGGCATCACTGTCGGAAGCGGGGACGAAGTCGATCGAGGAGGCTGCCTGGCGCACGGCACTCGACCCGAGCGGCCAGTGGATCGCTCATGTGGTCGCTGCCGCGGACTCCCGGCTGTCGGACATCCGCGAGTCCGGATCACCCGATGCGGGCGCCTTGATGCTCGCAACAGATCAGGAGACCGCGCGGGCATACGCGAAGGTCGTCAAGAGGGTCACCGGACACGCACCCGTGCTGGTGCTCTCCGACGATCCGAGATCGGGCAAGAAGATCGAGGCCTTCACCACGAGCTCTGATCGGTGGCTTGTCGCCGTGAAGCAGGTGTCCGAGGGTGTCGACATCGCCCGGCTCAGCGTCTGCGTGTGGGCCTGCTCATTCCGCACGCCGCTGTTCTTCGCCCAGGCGATCGGTCGGGTCGTGCGCGCCCGCAAGCCCTCGGAGACCGCCACCGTGTTCCTCCCGGCAGTCCGTCCGCTGCTCGCCCTGGCGGCGAGCATGGAGGAGGAGCGCAACCATGTGGTCCGCGTCTCGGCACAGTTCGACGACCTGGCGGACATCGAGCGCGTCGCGAGCGAGCCCGGCGAGCCCGGCTTCACGGCGCTGAGCGCCGAGGCGGAGTTCGCCCATCTGCTCCAGGGTGGTCGCGCCTTCCTCGCCGAAACAGGCCGCGAACTCACCGATGACGACGAGGACTTCCTGGGCCTGCCCGGACTCCTGACGCCCGAGCAGACGGCGTCCCTGCTCGCCACCCGCGATGCGGACCTGCGCCGGCACAAGCCCGCCAGTCTGTTCGACGAGATGGAGGAGGCACTCGAGCCGACCTCCTGGCGCGACGTGGACTCCCTGCGTCGCGAGGTGCATGCCCTCGTCGGCCAACTCGCCGGGCGCACCGGCCAGCCGCACCGGCAGGTCCATGTGGACGTGCGCAAGGCGGTGCCCGGGCCGCCCTCGGCCTCGGCGACGATGGAGGTCCTCGTAGCCCGTCGCGACTACCTGCTCGGCCGCGTCGGCTGACCTCAGCGAGGATCGAACCGGATGAACGGCAGGGCGTGTCCGACCTCGCGAAAGGTCTCAGGGGATCCATCGGCGTCGAATCCCATGTATCCGGCGAGGGTCCTTGCCGCCGACGGATGCCGCCCGGCGTAGTCGAGCATCTCGTTCTCGCCCTCCTCGGGGGACAGGCGACGGGCGTGAACGTCCAGCTGCCGGCAGCCGATCACGATGCTGACGTCTGGCTGAGCCTGCAGGTTCTGAAACCACTGGGAGGACTCGCCGAAGCCGGAGCAGACCACGACCGAGTCCCCGTCGCGGCGGACCACCTCCACGACGACCCTGCGGGCCATCCCGCTCACGCGCCCCACGTGATTGATCATGACGAAGCGCCGACCGAGGAGGAACCCGAGACGGAGCCGATAGAGGGCTATCGGTGCTCGCATGAACCAGCGAGTGGCGCCGGTGGGCGGGGTGCGCGTCATCGTGGAACATCCGTCCTGTCACGGGGGTGTCAACCCATCCTCATGCTCCCCTAGACTGACGCCCGTGGCGCGCGGAGACGGCAAGCTGTCGCACGATCTCCTTCCAGGTGAGAAGGGTCCTCAGGACGCCTGTGGCGTCTTCGGGGTCTGGGCTCCCGGTGACGAGGTCTCCAAACTCACGTACTTCGGGCTCTACGCCCTTCAGCATCGTGGCCAGGAGTCGGCAGGGATCGCCGTCAGCGACGGCTCGCACATCGTCGTCTACAAGGACATGGGCCTGGTGTCCCAGGTGTTCACCGAGGCCAGCCTGGAGTCCCTGCACGGCCATGTGGCCATCGGCCACACCCGCTACTCCACGACGGGGGCAAGCGTCTGGGAGAACGCCCAGCCGACCTTCCGGTCCACGGCCACCGGTCACCTGGCGCTCGCGCACAACGGCAACCTGACGAACACCCAGGATCTTCGAGCACGTCAGGCCGAGCTGGCCTCGAAGTCCGGCGAGCTGCCGCTGAACGTCCGTGGTCAGGCCACCAATGACACCGACACCCTGTCGGCGCTGATTGCCGCCCACCCGGATCTGTCCGTGGAGGAGGCCGCTCTTGTCGAGCTTCCCCATGTTCGTGGCGCATTCTCGCTGGTGTTCATGGACGACGACGCCCTCTACGGGGCCCGCGACCCGCAGGGCATCCGGCCTCTCGTACTTGGACGTCTCGAGCGCGGGTGGGTCATCGCCAGTGAGACCGCGGCCCTCGACATCGTCGGCGCATCCTTCGTGCGGGAGGTCGAGCCGGGCGAGCTGATCGTCATCGACGAGAACGGCCTGCGCTCCCACCGCTTCGCCGAGGCCGACCCCAAGGGCTGCCTGTTCGAGTACGTCTACCTCGCGCGACCCGACACCAGCATCGCCGGCCGGGGTGTGCAGGCCGTGCGCGTCGAGATCGGCCGCCGGCTCGCCCGTGAGCACCATGTCGACGCTGACCTCGTCATTCCCGTCCCTGAGTCCGGCCGCTATGCCGCGATCGGATACGCGCAGGAGTCCGGCATCCCGTTCGCGGAGGGACTGGTCAAGAACTCCTACGTCGGGCGCACATTCATCCAGCCTTCGCAGTCGATCCGGCAGCTCGGCATCAGGCTCAAGCTGAACCCGCTGCGGGACGTGATCGACGGCCAGCGGCTCGTCGTCGTCGACGACTCGATTGTGCGGGGCAACACCCAGCGCGCACTGATCCGGATGCTGCGGGAGGCCGGCGCTCGCGAGGTGCATGTGCGCATCTCCAGCCCGCCCGTCAAGTGGCCGTGCTTCTACGGCATCGACTTCGCGAGCCGCGCGGAACTGATCGCGAACGGCCTGACCGTCGACGAGATCTGCACGTCGCTGGGTGCCGACTCGCTGGCGTATGTCGATCTCGAGCAGCTCATCGAGGCCACCAGCCTGCCCAAGGATCGCCTGTGCCGGGCATGCTTCGACGGGGTCTACCCGGTCGAGCTGCCCGAGCCGGAGCTCCTGGGCAAGCACGTGCTCGAGGGGATCGAGCGTCGTGTGCAGGCGGAGACATCGGATGTGGAGGGGGTCGCGACGCTTCTGGGCGGCGGCGCCTCGGACGCGTTGGATCGCCCGTGACGTCAGGAGCGTCCTACGCGTCGGCCGGAGGCGATGTCGAGGCGGGTGAGCGTGCAGTCGACCTCATGCGCTCGTCGATCGCGCGGGCGCAGCGGCCCGAGGTCGTCGGGGACTTCGGTGGTTTCGCGGGCCTGTTCGACATCTCCGCCTTCACCCGGTTCGCGCGTCCGCTGCTCGCCACGTCGACGGACGGCGTCGGCACCAAGATCGCGGTCGCGCGCGCCATGGATGTGCACGACACGATCGGGATCGATCTCGTGGCGATGGTGATCGACGACATCGTGGTGTGCGGCGCGGAACCCCTGTTCATGACGGACTACATCGCGGTCGGCTCAGTGGTTCCCGAGCGCATCGCCGCGATCGTGGCGGGCATCGCGGAGGGCTGCCACCAGGCCGGCTGCGCTCTCGTGGGGGGCGAGACTGCTGAGCATCCGGGTCTGATGGCTCCCGACGAGTACGACGTGGCAGGTGCCGGCACCGGCATCGTCGATGCCGATCACCTGCTCGGCCCCGACCGCGTTCGGGCCGGAGATGTCGTCATCGCGATGGCGTCGTCCGGACTGCACTCCAATGGCTACTCCCTGGCCCGTCTGGTGCTCCTCGGCGACGACGGCCCGGGCCTGAACGCCCATGTCGACGAGCTCGGACGCACGGTGGGCGAGGAGCTCCTGGTGCCGACGCGGATCTACGCCAAGGACTGCCTGGCCCTCGCGGCCGCGACCGACGTGCATGCCATCAGCCATGTGACGGGGGGCGGGCTCGCGGCCAACCTCGCCCGTGTCCTGCCGGCCGGGCTGGCGGTGGACCTCGACCGCGCCACCTGGACGCCCGCGCCGATCTTCGACCTCATCGGTCGTCTCGGGCGGGTGGACCGGCTCGACCTCGAGCGCACGTTCAACATGGGGATCGGCATGATCGCCGTGGTCGCCGCCGCCGATGCCGACACCGCGCTGGGCCTGCTGGCGGACCGGGGCGTCGGCGCGTGGGTGTGCGGAACCGTGCGGGACCGCCGGGACGGAGAGCAGGGCGACGCTGAGGCAAAGGGTGGTGCGGGTGGCGCCGTGACCCTCGTCGGGGAGCACGGGCGCTAGCAGATCAGGACCTGTCGTCGTCCTCGTCGTCGTCGTAGTACTTCGCGTAGGGATCGTCCGCGTACGGATCCTCGACGACATCAACGGTGTCGTCGAGAGGTTCCGCCGGCGGACCTGACGTCCCCAGCTCAGCCTGTAGACGGTCCAAGTCGGTCTGCGGTCCGCCGTACTTCAACGCACGGGCGACCTTCGTCTGCTTGGCCTTCGCACGGCCGCGCCCCATGGCTCGACCCCCTCATATCGGGATTCATGTCCCGGTTCATCGTGGACAGTTCTCATGACCTGAATTCTTCGAGGCCACGGTTACGAAAGCCTAGACTACCGGTTCCCGGGCCATGCCACTCGCCGTGGTGGTGTCCTAGCCGACCGTGGCCAGCCGGATGCGCTCCTCCGCCTCACGCTCGGCCGCCGTGACAGGCGTCACACCCTCGGATCGAGCCCGATCCAGGACGCGCAGGGTGGTCTCGTAGACCCGCTCGGTCCGGGCCCGCGCTCGATCCATGTCACCTCCGACGAGCTCCTCGGCGACCTGGATCACGCCTCCGCAGTTGACCATGAAGTCGGGCGCGAAGGTGATGCCCCGCTGGGCCAGGAGGTCGGCCACCGCCGGGTCTGCGAGCTGATTGTTGGCACCTCCGCAGATGATCCGTGCGGACGTCGACGAGGCGACCTCGGATGTGATCAGCCCACCGAGGGCGTTGGGCGAGAGCACGTCGACGTGCGCGTCGAGGAGCTCGTCGAGTGATGCCAGCAGCTCGGCCTGGGGGACCGAGTCCCTGAGCGCCTCGCGCGCCGCCTCGGACGGGTCGTAGGCCACAACGGCTGCGCCGGCGTCGACGAGATGACCGGCGAGCCTGCCCCCCACCTTGCCCACGCCGACGATGCCCACGGTGATGCCCTCGAGACGATCGGAACCGCGATCGGCCAGGACGCATGCCTGCAGACCCCGGAACACGCCGAGCGAGGTGAGGATGCCCGAGTCGCCGACGCCGCCGTTCTCGGGTGAGCGACCGGTGGTCCACGGGTTGGTCTCGCCGATGATGTCCATGTCGGCGACGGTGATTCCCACGTCGCCCGCAGTGACGTAGGCGCCCTGGAGGGAGGCGACGAGTCGCCCGTAGGCCCGCAGGACGTCAGGGTCCTTGTGGCGTGGATCGGCGACGATAACGGCCTTGCCGCCGCCGTGGTCCAGACCCGCGAGGGAGTTCTTGTACGTCATGGCACGCGACAGGCGCAGCGCGTCGGAGTAGGCGGCCGCGCGCGGATCCGGCGCGTGGGAGTACGGCGTCATGCGGGTACCGCCGAGAGCGGGGCCCAGGACGGTCGAGTGCAGGGCGACGACCATCGCCACACCTGAGGAGGCATCACGGGCCACGACCACGCGCTCGTGTCCCTCGAAACCCCGCCACGGGTCAACAGCCACGGACTCATCTGGGTGCATGCGGTCACCCTAGGTCAGGAGGAAGGGTCCGGGAGCTGTCGCCGGGCAATACCTCGAGTGGGGTTGCCTCGGGTGGCATGCGCTGGGAGGCTTGGGCGACTGCCGGCTGGGAGCCACAAGTCACGCCCTGCCCGCACACCCCAGGAGGATCCATGACAAGCCCACACGGAGAGCCGGAGCAGCTGATGACTCCGGCCGAGGTGGCGGCGCTGTTTCGTGTCGACCCCAAGACGGTGACCCGGTGGGCCAAGGCCGGAAAGCTGACGAGCATCCGAACCCTCGGGGGGCACCGGCGCTACCGCGCCGCGGAGGTCCACGCGCTGCTGCAGGCGAATGCGGCCGTTCGTCGACCCGACCTTGATCCGCTGGGTTGAGCCTGGTGAACGAGCCCGTCTACCGTCCGATCATCTGGACGGCCAGGAGCCTGTTTCGCGGTCTGGGAATCCGGTTCGACATCGTGGGAGAGGAGAACATCCCGCTCGAGGGTGGAGCTGTCCTCGCGATCAACCACACCAGTTATCTCGACTTCGCGCTCGGGGGTGTGCCCGCCGACCGACGTGGCCATCGTCTCGTGCGCTTCATGGCCAAGGACGGCATCTTCCGGCATCCCGTCGCCGGACCCCTCATGCGTGGCATGAAGCACATCCCCGTCGATCGCGACGCGGGCTCCGCGGCCTTTCGAGATGCTGTCGCTGCTCTGCGTGCGGGTGAGCTGGTGGGCGTGTTTCCCGAGGCGACCATGAGTCGCTCGCTGGACGTCAAGGAGATCAAGAACGGCGCAGTGCGAATGGCTCGGGCGGCGAACGTCCCGCTGATCCCGATGATCATCTTCGGCGGCCACCGGATCCTGTCCTACGACCAGCGTGATCTGACGCGAGGGCGCACCGTCGCGATTACCGTCGGCGAGCCGCTGCCGGTCCCGCGGGGAGTGGATCCCGATGAGACCACCCAGCAGTTGCGTGAGCGGCTGACGACGCTGCTGGACGAGACGGTGGCGCGGTATCCGGACAAGCCCGAGGGTGCCTGGTGGATCCCCGCCCGGCTGGGTGGCGGTGCGCCTACGCCTGAGGAGGCCGAGCGCCTGGATGCCGAGGCTCGTCGCCGCAAGGCTGAGGCTCGGAGTCGCAAGGCTGGTGCCTAGTCCCCCTGCCGGGACTGCCACTGCTCGAACGCCGCGACAGCTGTCGGATGCGTCGGGAAGATATGGGATCGGCCGATCCGGTCCCCGACTCCGTGGCGTTCGAGTGCGGACCACACCTCGCTCTTGACGTGGTCAAGGGCCATGACCATGCCGAGGTCGGTGCAGTAGGAGCGGACGTCCTCCAGCGCATCCAGACCGGTGATGTCGACCTCGGTGTTGCCCTCCATGTTGAGCAGGAACCACTCCGGTGGCGGGTCGCAGTCGTCGATGGCGGCGCGACACCGGCGTGAGAAGTCCTCCGCATTGGCGAAGAAGAGCGGCGAGTCGTACCGGAACACGAGGAGGCCCGGCACCTGCGTTGCGGTCGGGTAGTCGTCGATGTCGTGCCAGCCGGCGACCTCGTCGGCATGGCCGAGGACGGCAGCGTGGGGTCGGGCGACACGGGTAAGCAGTTCGATGATGGAGATCGCGACCGCGGCGAGCACCCCGTACAGGATGTCGAACAGGAGCACGCCGAGCACGGCAGCGATCGCGAGGAGGAACTCTCGCCGACGAAACCGCCACAGTCGCCGAAACTCCGCGATGTCGATCAGCCGGATGGCGGCATAGACGACGACTCCGCCCAGGGCGGCCGTCGGGAAGGCGGAGATGACGGACGAGAACGCCACCACGGAGATGATGACGAGGACGGCGGCGAGCAGGGAGTACATCTGCGACCGGGCTCCGCTGGCCTGGGCGATGACCGTACGACTGGCGCTCGAACTCACGGGGAAGCCGCCGACGAGTGACGAGCCGATGTTCGCGGCACCCATGCCGAAGAACTCCTGGTTGTTGTGCACGCGGCCGCCGTGACGTGTGGCGAAGGCGCGGGCGGTGAGGATGTTGTCGGTGTAGCCGACGATGAAGATGCCGAGGGCGGGCAGGAGCAGGATGCTCATGTCCGAGGGGTCGAGGGAGGGCGCGGCGAGCCGGATCCCGTCGGTGCTGATGTCGCCGACAGTCTGCACGCCCATGTCGGCCAGGTTGAACACGGCAACGACGATCGTTGCGCCGAGCATCACGAACAGCGGCACGGGAAGGCGTGGGAATCGCGGGGTGAAGACGAGGAGCAGAAGAGCGACGGACGAGCCGATGATCAATGTGGGCCAGCTTGGACCGTCATTGACGACATTCGTGGTGAACGAGCGCAGGTCCTCGATGATCGTGCTTCCGGCGACGTCGACCCCGGTGACCTTGCCGATCTGACTCACGATCATGATCACGGCGACGCCGGCGAGGTAGCCGATCAGGACGGGCTTGGAGAGCAGCTCGCCGATGAAGCCGATGCGAAGCACTCCTGCGAAGAGGGAGTAGATGCCGACGAGCAATGCCATCGTGGCGGCGAGGGCGATGTAGCGCGCGGGATCGCCGAGGGCGAGCGGGGCCAGCACCGCGGCGGTCATCAGGGCCGTTGTGGACTCCGGGCCGACGGAGAGAAGCCTCGAGGAGCCGATCAGGGCGTAGATCAGCATCGTGACGACGATGACGACGAGGCCTGTCTGCGGGGGCATCCCGGCGAGGCTGGCGTACGCCATCACCTGGGGGATCAGGTAGGCGGTGACGGTCACCGCGGCGATGAGGTCGCCGGGCAGGTTGTGCCTGTCGTAGTGGAGCAGGCGCCGAACTCCTACGTGGCTTGTCACCCGGCCACGGGAGGACGCTTCACCGCTACTGCGCCGTTCCATCGCCATTTCTGCTGCCCTTGGCATGCTTCCTCGCCTGGTGCTCGGCCACCACTTCCGCGGCCCGGTCGGGCACGTAGTGGTTCAGCTCGCGTGGCGGTCTCTCGTAACCGCTGGACTTCGGTCGCGGAGGAAGGGACAGGGGAGGCCGAGCTGCCGCGAAGTAGGGGATCGTCGACAGCAGGTGGCTGATCATGTTCACCCGGGCCGTCCGCTTGTCGTCCGCCTCGATGACGAACCAGGGGGATTCAGGGATGTCGGTGTGGATGAGCATCTCGTCCTTGGCCCGTGAGTACTCCTCCCATCGCGTGATGGATTCCAGATCCATCGGGGAGAGCTTCCACCGGCGCATGGGGTCCTCCATGCGCGACTCGAAACGCCTCTCCTGCTCGGCGTCGCTGACGCTGAACCAGTACTTGCGCAGGATGATGCCGTCCTCGACGAGAAGGCGCTCGAAGATCGGTGTCTGGTGCAGGAAGCGCCGGTGCTCGTCGGGTGTGCAGAAGCCCATCACCCGCTCGACGCCAGCGCGGTTGTACCAGGAGCGGTCGAAGAGGCGGATCTCGCCGGCGGACGGCAGATGCTCGACGTATCTCTGGAAGTACCACTCGGTGCGCTCGCGTTCGGTGGGAGTCGGCAGGGCGACGATGCTGGCGACCCGCGGATTCAGGTACTGCGTGATGCGCTTGATCGTCGAGCCCTTGCCCGCCGCATCGCGGCCCTCGAAGATGACGACAACACGGGCGCCCTCGGCTCGAACCCATTCCTGGAGTTCCACGAGTTCGGCCTGGAGGCGGAAGAGCTCCTTCTCATACAGGGGTTTCGGCATCCGGATGACGGGCCTGTCTGTGGCCCGTCGATGCGGGGTCTCGTCCCTGTGGGTCATGACCTGAGTGTGGCAGTCGCGGTGCGCTCGATGCAGGCCGAATTGTCTGGCGATTGACTAGCGTCGGGGCATGAGGCCATGGATGACGGTCCCGGCAGGGGCGCTGCTCGCCCTGGCTGCGGCCTGCTCCGGGAGTTCAGGGGCGGTCGACAGCGCCGCCATCGCCAGCTCCCTGGCGTCCGTGCCGAGTGTGGCTCAGGCGCCGCGCGGAGAGGTGCGTGAAGGGCTCGTCGTCGATCGGGTCGTGGACGGCGACACCGTGAAGGTGACACTTGACGGCGCGCAGGTGTCCGTGCGACTCATCGGCATCAACACCCCTGAGACGGTGAAACCAGGATCTCCCGTGGAGTGCTTCGGCCCGGAGGCCTCGCAGTTCGCCAAGGATCTGCTCGACGGCCAGCGGATCGTGCTCGAGTTCGACGACTCCCAGGGCTACTTCGACCGCTACGACCGCGTCCTCGCCTACGTGTGGCGGGTGCTGCCGGACGGATCGCTGCGACTGTTCAATGAGGAGGCCGTGGCCGGCGGCTTCGCGGAGGAACGCCAGTACACCGATGGACCGTATGCGTGGAAGGACGCCTTCGTGTCGGCGCAGAGCAGGGCGATCGAGGACGACCGGGGGCTGTGGGCTGCGTGCGCGTCGTAGTTCCCTGACATTCCCCGAACATGGCATGGATGGTCTGCTGATGTGCTCGCTCCATGATGAGGCCATCGCTCGGCCACGATGGCAACCAGGACCGTCGTGCACGACACCACGGAGGACACCTGATGACCGATCCCAGCAACCCTGAAGTTCCCGACGTACCCAACGTTCCCGCCGTACCCGACACCACTGCGACGCAGCCGGTCGAGCTGGCCGATCAGCAGCCGCTGACGGGCGACGCATCGATCGCTGAGGCTCCCGCGCCGGTGGCGAACCACACCCGCACGATTCTCGAGGTGGTCGGCGGCGTGGTGGCCGCTGGGCTGATCATCGTGGCGGGCGCCGGTGGCTTCGCTGCGGGAATGGCCGTCGGTGACGACGATCATCGTGAGGGCGGCCGTGGCGAGATCGCCTGGCGAGCGCAGTCCGACGACGACTCCATGGGCAGGGGCGAAGGCCACTCGAAGGGCTTCGGGGACGACGACGGCCGGATGGGTCAGGGTCGCGGTCAGGGTGACGGCTCGGGTCGAGGCCAGGGCCAGGGTGACGGCCAGGGCCAGGGTGACGGCCAGGGCGGGCGTGACGGCTCGATGGGCCAGGGCCCGGGTCAGGGCTTCGGCCCCGGCATGGGCGGCGACTTCACCCCGGAGGACCTGCAGAGGCTGCTCGAGCAGTTCCAGGAGGAATTCGGCCAGGGCTTCGGCCAGGCCCCGTCAGCACCAGCAGCACCCAGTCCTGCGGGCTGACACGGACGACAGTGAGGGGTGGCCACCGCATCAGCGGTGGCCACCCCTCACGTGGCTCTGAGCGGGAAATCAGGCGGTGACTTCCTCGAGCTGCCCGGTCGCGACGTCGAAGATGAACCCGCGCACCTGATCGGTGTGGGGCACGAACGGGCTCGACGTGATGCGGGCGATGGAGCGCCGCACGTCCTCTGCGAGGTCGTCGAAAGCCTCTGCGGCCCACTCGGGCTTGACGCCGGTCTCGTCGGCGATCGCCTCCCGGAACTCGTCGTCGGTGAAGGTGAGCATCCCGCAGTCGGTGTGGTGGATCAGGATGATCTCTCGTGTTCCGAGGAGTCGCTGGCTGATGGCCAGGGACCGAATCTCATCGGGTGTGACAACGCCGCCGGCGTTGCGGATGACGTGAGCCTCACCCTCGCGGATGCCGAGAACAGCGGCGACATCAAGGCGGGCGTCCATGCAGGCGACCACGGCGACGCCACGCGACGGCGGCAGCGGCAGGGGTCCTTCGAAGGACGCGGCGTATGTTGCGTTGTTGCTCAGGTACTCGTCAGTGACGCTCATCTGACATCCTCTCTCCGGACTCGGGGGAGCCGGGATCGTTGTTGGTGAGCTGAGCCTCGGGCACGGCAATCGGTCGATGACCAGCCCCTCCGGCAGGTGCAAAGGAAATGCAGTTGTCTGTTCGAGTGTTCGGATCTCCGAATGCCCACGGCCTAGGATGGCGGCCATGGGACGCGGTTCAGTCGATCACGCCACACGGCAGAAGCTGCTCGATGTGACGGTGGCTCTCATGGATCAGATGCCGGCGGACGACATCAAGGTCGATCTCGTGCTCGAGCGGACGGGTATCACCCGGGGGTCCCTCTACCACTTCTTCGATGACTTCTCCGAGCTGCTCGAGGCGGCGTACCTGGCCCGCTTCGCCCAGCAGGTGGAGGCGTCTGCGTCGGCCATCCGCTCCATCGTCGACGAGTCCGCGAACCCGGACGAGTTCCTGTCGAGGCTGGAGCATGTGACGGCGGAGACGCAGAAGGCTGCGCGCATGCCGGTGCGATTCGAGCGCGCGCGCATCCTGGTCAAGGCCGAGAACAACGAGCGGTTTCGCACTGCTCTGGGCGAGGTGCAGCAGCGGCTCACGGATTCGCTCACGGAGTGCTTCGCCACGGCCCAGGCCCGTGGATTCCTGAACTCCGACTTCCGGCCACGCGCGGGAGCTGTGCTCATTCAGGCCTACACCCTCGGGAAGATCGTCGACGACATCACGCCGGATCCGATGGACGCCGACGACTGGAATGCGCTGATCTCGCTCATTGCCCGCCGCGCGCTGGCCTAGTCGCCCTGAAGGCGGATCTGAGTCGACCATGCACCCGGGCGGGGTCCTCGGCCACCGGGCGGGGGTCCGGACGGACGCTGGCTGACGCCTGGTCCGCCACTGCCTGGACCGCCGCCATCTGGTCCGCCGCCGCCTGGACCGCCGCCGCCTGGACCAACATTGGCGAACGAACCCGCGAGTGATCCGCGGAGGGCGTGGGGAATCACGGGGAACTCCTCGGTGAGGTGTCCGTCCTGTGTGGTCATGTCGGCAGGCCAGGAGGGAGTCTGGGAATCTCCTGGGGATTCCATGGGATGCGTTCGGGATGTCAGCCCGTCTGATCGTCCCGGTCGAGTCGGTTCTGGAGCGCCGTGAGCATGGCCTTGATCTCGGCGAGGTCTGCCTTGATGTCGTCCACTGACTCCGGACCTGTGTGCGCTGCCTGGACCGGGCTCGGGGCCGTGTCGGTGGCCGACGCCGGAGTCGGTGCCGGGGTGCCCTGCCTCGACTTGACGAGAGTTGCCGAGAGAGTCGCGGTGACGGCGCCAAGTGCACTGATGCCGACGAGCATGATCAGGACGGCCATCGCCCGGCCGTTCCAGGTGACCGGCACGAAGTCGCCGTAGCCCACTGTCGTCACGGTCTCGAATGCCCACCACACGGCGTCGCCGGCCGAGGTGATGTCAGCGCCGGGGGCACCACGTTCGGCATTCAGGACCATGAGGCTGCCGACCCACACCACGATGATGGCGCCGAGAGCGGCGGTCGTCACGGCGCCTCCGGTGATGACTCCGCGGCTGCGCTCGTGGGCGAGGACCCCGTTGGGCATGAACGCCCGCAGGGCGCGCAGGGCCCGGAATTGAGGAATGACGACCGTGACGGTGTCCAACCAGTTCTTGCGGAAGAAATGTCGCTTGATGGGCGACACCACGAAGCGAAACGCCAGATCGATTGCGAAGAGCAGCCACAGGGCGTAGCCGAACAGGACGAGCCACCCGAACCAGGTCGCCTGAGGCTGGTACCAGATGCTCTGGATGGAGAAGGTCAGGAGGTACACGAGCGCCAGCGCGGAAAGGGCGATGTTCGTCCGCGCTGTGTACCGCTCGAGGAACTGCTGCCGTCTCGTGCCGGCCGCGGTCAGTGGAACGTTGGCGCCCTTGGTCATGGAGAAAGCCTAGGTGCATTGCGCGAGGGTGGTGGTGCATGGAGACGCTCACCCTGCTGGGGGTCCGCAGTTTCGTGGAGGGCCCGTGTCGCGGGTGTGTGCTCGGTCCCGACCGGGGTGCTCACTCCGGTCGCAGGTGAACCCGCACGGCCTTGAACGCGGGAGTGAGCGATTCCGGGTCCCGTTCATGGCCCACGAGGACATTCGCCTCCGGGTAGTACATCGCCAGGTTGCCCGATCGGATGTCGACGATGGCCGCATGCACTCGCATGGTTCCGATCGTGTTGCTCACGATCACGGGATCGCCCTCGCCCACTCCGAGCGCTTGTGCGTCGTCCGCGCTCATCATGACGACGTCCCGCCGAGTGTTGCCCCGGTAGAGGTCCTCCTCGTCATAGACGACGGTGTTGAACTGGCCCTCGGATCGAATCGTCATCATGGTGAAGGAGGTGTCGCCTGTCCGGGAAGGGAGCGTGACAGGCTGAAAGTGGGCTCGCGAATCGTTCGTGGGGAACGAGGGTGCGTGCATGACGCGGCCGGGAATCGTGAACTCCCGCGACGGTGACTTCGACAGCTCCTCGTATCCGGGGACGGTGCCCGCGATGGCAGCGCGCAGCGCCTCATGCGACGTGATCTCGTCCCAGTCGAAGCGGTCGGTCGGAAGGATCCCCTGCGCAAGCGAGGCCAGGATGGCCACCTCGGAGCGCATCTCGCCGTCGACGTTCGGCTCCCCGCCTTCCGAGACGCGCACGAAGTTGAACATCGACTCCTGCGTCGTTGCCTGATCCTCCTCATCGCGGGCGAGCACGGGGAGAACGACGGACGTGCGGCCGCGGCCCTGGAAGTGTCCCTGGTTCAGCTTGGTGGTCAGGGAGACCGTGGTGCCTATCGATCCGAGGGCCGTCGTGGCCCAGGCGGAGTCGGGATTGCTTCCCCACAGGTTGCCGCCGAGCATGACCGCAGCATCGATGCGACCCTCGTGCGCGGCCGCCATGCCGGCGTAGGTGTCGTAGCCGGCAGGTCGCTCGGTGTCGATGCCGTAGCGCTGCGCGAGGCGCTCGGCGAAGGCGTCCTTCATCTTGGGCGAGACGCCTACGGACCCGACACCCTGCACATTGGAGTGGCCGCGGATCGGCATGAGTCCGCTGCCCGGTCGACCCAGGAAGCCTCGTGAGAGGGCGACGTTGCCGAGGGCCCGGATGGCATCGGTCCCGTTGGTGTGATGGGTGAGTCCCATTGCCCACATGAAGATCGCGTTTCCGGCATCCGCGAGCAGTCGCACGGTGGTGTCGATCTGGTCCCGGGAGACTCCGCTGCCGGCGACGAGGTCGTCCCACGATGTCTCTGCGGCAAGGCGCTGGACCTCGTCCCACCCTGACGTCGACGCATCGATGAATGACGAGTCGAGGGCTCCGGCCTCGATGATGCCCTTGACGAGCGCGGTGAACAGGTGCGTGTCACCGCCGATGTGGGGCTGGAGGTAGAGGTCGCTGATCTCGGACCCGACAACAAGGCTCCGCACATCCGAGGGAAGGCGAAAGCGGCGCAGTCCGAGTTCGGAGAGCGGGTTGATGACGATGACCTTGCCGCCGCGACGCCGCAGCTTGATCAGCTGGGTCATGAGCCGGGGGTGGTTGCTGGCCGGGTTCGCGCCGGCGAGGACGACGAGGTCTGTGCGGGCGAGGTCGTCGAGCTCGACGGACGCCGTGCCGCTGCCGTAGATGCTCGTGAGCGCCACCCCGGACGCCTGATGGCAGTAGTAGGAGCAGTTGTTGATGTTGTTCGTGCCGTAGGCCCGCGCCACGAGCTGCATCAGGAACGCGGCCTCATTGCTGGACCGGCCGCTCGCGTACCAGAACGTCCGGTCGGGCTCGGTCGACGAGAGGGCCTGTGCCGCGATGGCCAGGGCCTCGTCCCAGGGGGCGCGCCGATAGTGGGTGTCGCCCTCGCGA
>Ga0181563_10001130_pt1 | contig 26427 bp, 17 predicted proteins | sample 011ome_25_FD_133759 | JGI IMG/M metagenome (GOLD analysis project Ga0181563, IMG submission 133759) | Coastal salt marsh microbial communities from the Groves Creek Marsh, Skidaway Island, Georgia - 011512CT metaG (megahit assembly) | ecosystem: Environmental > Aquatic > Marine > Intertidal...
AGGAATGCTGCGACCTTGTACGCTATGGCGGCAAACATCCCACTGTTCATGCAGGACTGCGAGGAAGCAGTGCGCCTTGCAAAACTTTCACTGAAGTGGAACAAGTATGTCGCTGGAGATCGGTGTAATCGAATCCTAGAGGGATGTGAGTCCCGTTACTGATTCCCTTAGCGCGTCTCGCGCTTGAGGAGTTGGCCATCTTCCCCGAAAAAGGACCAGGTGCCGATGCGGGTGCCGTGATCAAAGGCGCCTTCGATGGCGGGCTCGCCGTTGGGGTGGTAGGTGCGGTAGGTGCCGTGTTCTTCGCCCCGGTCGTAGCTGACTTGCGACCACGGCATGCCCGTGTCGTAGTAGCTGTTCCAAATGCCGTGGCGCGTGCCTTCCAGCAGTTGCCCGCGTGATTTGAGTTGGCCCGTCTCGTGGTATTCTAGGCGCTCAAAGACCGTGTCGCCTCGGAAGCCAAGCACCACGCGTGGGTCGCCGTCGGGCCAGGTGGTTTGGACTTCTTGCCGAGGGGCGTTGGGATCGGAAGTGGCGCACGAGGCCAGCACGCCAAGCGCCAAGAAGATCGAGGTCAGGCGGGCGGTCATTGGACGCGGCGGATCGTGTATTCGATGAGGTCGCGAAGGGCTTCGCGGGCTTCGGTGCTGACCGCGTCTTGGCCGCCGAGTTCGTCGAGCAGTTCGAGGGATTCTTCCTTCAGGCGGCGCATCTCGGAGCGGGCGCGTTCCATGCCGGGGCCGGCGAGGATGGCGTCCATGACCTCTTTGACCGCGGCGGGGTCCTCGCTCTTGTGCTTGACGAGGCGAATGAGGCGACGACGCTCGGAGGGGGTGGCCTGGGCGAGCGTGTGGATGAGCGGAAGCGTCATTTTGCGTTCGCGGATGTCTTGTCCGGTGGGTTTGCCGGTGCGGTCGCCTTCGCCGAGGTCGAGGAGGTCGTCTTGGATTTGGAAGGCGAGGCCCACGCGTTCGCCGAGGCCCCACATGCGCTGGACGGTTTCGTCGTCGGCCCCGGCCGCCGCGGCCCCGCAGGCGCAGCATGCCGCGAGGAGCGAGGCGGTCTTGCGCCGGATGATGTCGAAGTAGACCTCCTCGGTGATGTCGAGGCGTCGTGCCTTCTCGATTTGGAGGAGTTCGCCTTCGCTCATTTCGCGGACGGCGCGCGAGGTGATTTTCAACAGGTCAAACGCCTCGGCGTCGACCGCGGCGAGGAGGCCGCGGGACAGGAGGTAGTCCCCGACGAGCACCGCCACCTTCTTCTTCCAAAGCGCCTGGATGCTGAACACGCCGCGCCGCAAGGGACTCTCGTCGACCACGTCGTCGTGGACCAAGGTGGCGGTGTGCAGGAGCTCAATGAGGGCGGCTGCGGTGTGGGCGCGGTCGGTGGCGCCGCCTTGGTCGTCGACGCCGCCGTGAAGCCGGGCGCTGAGGAACACGAACATGGGCCGCATCTGCTTGCCTTTCCGGCGAAGGATGTACCGCATGACGGTGTCGAGGAGCGCGACGTCGGTGGTGACGGCTGCCCGGAATTTGGGCTTGAAAGCCGCCATGTCTCCCGACAAGAGGCTGGTCACACGTTGCAGGTCCGCCATAGTGACAAAGGTAGCGCCGGGCGAACCTGCAATGACGTTCGAAAGGGCACGGGCGGCGCGCCTCGGTTCGAGAGTGTATCTTCGTGGCATGCTGCGTTCCATGACAGGGTACGGCAAGGCCGAAGGCGCCGTCGGATCCCGGAAATACACCGTCGAAGTTCGTTCCCTGAACGGCAAGAACCTCGACCTCTCAGTGCGGATGCCGTCCGTGCTCAAGGAAAAGGAAATGGACCTGCGCACCGAGCTCGGCGCGCGCATCGTGCGCGGGAAAAGCGACGTCGCCATCCACTTTGAAGCGGACGCGGCTGAGGCGCGCCACGAATTGAACGGCCCGGCCATTCGCCAGTACGTGAAGGACTTGGAATCGCTCGCCGCAGAGACCGGACAGCCCACGGGCAACTTGCTTGCCACGGCGGTTCGTTTTCCGGACGCCATGCAGACGTCGAAGGAGGCGTTTGACGAAGAGGCCTGGGAGGGAATCCACGCACTTGTGCTGGAGGCGACCGACAACTTTGATGCTTTTCGCGACACCGAAGGGGCGTCGCTGGAGGCCGATTTCACAGCGAGACTCGCCACCATTGAAACGCATGAAGCGGGTTTGGACCCGCTGCTTGAAGCCCGAATCCAACGCGTCCGCGACCGCATCCGAACCAACCTCGAAGAGGTGGTCGATCGGGCGGCGCTTGACGAGGGGCGGTTTGAGCAGGAAGTGCTCTACTACATTGAAAAGATGGACGTCAGCGAGGAGCGCACGCGACTCACCGCCCACATCGCGTACTTCCGTGAGATCATGGAAACGGGGGCGGGGCAAGGAAAGAAGCTGGGGTTTGTGGCTCAGGAAATGGGCCGCGAAATCAACACGCTCGGGAGCAAAGCCAACGACGCCAACCTCCAACGCATCGTCGTCCAGATGAAAGACGAGCTCGAGAAGATCAAGGAACAAGTCCTGAACGTCCTCTGACATGCCCGCCGGAACCAAACCCCAAGGCGACGGCCTCGCCATCATCTTTTCCGCCCCGTCTGGTGCCGGCAAAACCACCCTGGTTCGCCACCTCATGTCCAAGGAGGACCTGTCGCTCGGCTTCAGCGTCAGCGCCACGACCCGCGCGCCGCGTGAGGGCGAACAGGACGGCGTGGACTACCACTTTCTGACTCCGGAGACTTTTGCGGCCAAGGTGAAAGCGGGCGATTTTGTGGAGTACGAGGAGGTCTACGAAGGCCTGTCGTACGGCACGCTGTGCAGCGAGGTGGAGCGCTTGTGGCGCGACGGCCGCACCCCGCTTTTTGACGTGGACGTGGTCGGAGGCCAAACCCTCAAGTCCGTCTTCGGCGACAGCGCCTTGTCCATCTTCGTCACGCCCCCTTCGACGCTCGCCCTCGAAGACAGGCTCCGCAACCGCGGCACGGAAGACGAGGCGGCCCTCGAGAAGCGCATCGCCAAGGCGCAACACGAAATGGAAGCGGCCCCGGCATTTGATTTGCGGCTTGTGAACGACGATTTGGACTTGGCGAAACAGGAAGCGGAAGACATGGTGGGGGATTTCCTTGAACGCGCCTTTCGATGATGCGTCGCGTGGGCTTGTACTTGGGGTCCTTCAACCCCATTCACCTCGGACATTTGGTCATTGCCAACCACATGCTGAATCAGGCGGGGTTGGACGAGGTGTGGTTCGTGGTAACTCCGAGCAGCCCGCACAAGCAAGGGGTTTCGATGATCCCGGAAGAGCACCGGCTTCAAATGGCTCATTTGGCGTTGGCGGACCACCCGCATTTGAAGGCGTCGGCGGTGGAGTTTGACCTGCCTCGGCCCAACTACACGTCCGACACGCTGGCCCACCTCCGGGAGGCGCATCCCGACCTCGAATTCAGCGTCATCATGGGGCAGGACAACCTCGAGAATTTCCACACGTGGAAGGGCTACGAGGAATTGGCGGCGGCCCACCGCTTGCTCATCTACCCGCGTTTGTCGACCGGCTCGTCGGAACCCTCGGGCCACGTAGAGCGTTGGTTGACGCACCCCAACGTTGAACTGCACGAAGCGCCGGTCATTGCCATCAGCTCGACGTACGTCCGGGATGCCATCACTGCAGGCCACGACGTGCAGTTCCTGCTGCCCGACGCCGTGGTGGCGTACATCGGGAACAACCACTTTTACGAAGAGACGGAAGCCTGAAGGTGCGCACCGTTTCTGGCGCCCTGGTCGACTACTGCCCGTTGTAGGTGTTCATCGCCCGCGCGAGTCCCGCGGTGGTGATGTTCAAGACCGCGTCGCCGGCCTTGGTCAAGCGCTCGTCCATGCGCTCTTTCTCCTCACTGCTCCAATCGCCCAGCACGTAATCGACCTGCTGTCCTTGCCCAAACTCCGCCCCAATCCCAAACCGCAACCGCGGGTACACCGTCGACCCCAGCACCGCTTGGATGTCCTTGAGCCCGTTGTGTCCGCCGTCGCTTCCTTTGGCCCGCAAACGCAAGGTCCCAAACGGCAAATTCAGGTCGTCCGTGATGACCACGACGCGCTCGAGCGGAATCTTCTCCGCGTCCATCCAATACCGCACAGCCTTGCCGCTGAGGTTCATGAACGTGGAGGGTTTGAGGAGCACGATTTGGCGCCCCTTAAAACGGACGGTGGACACCTCGCCCAGTCTGCCGGTCTCGAAAGATCCGGACAGACGTTGGGCGAGGGAGTCCACCACCTTGAACCCGATGTTGTGTCGGGTTTCCTCATATTCCGCCCCAGGATTCCCGAGGCCTACCATGAGGTACTTCATGCAGCGAGGCGCTTATTCGTCTCCGCCGCCTTCGCCTTCACCTTCTCCGTCTTCACCTTCGCCACCTTCTTCGTCTTCCATGGCAGACTCGGCAGACATGGCCGCACGGGTGCGCTTGCAAGCAACGAGAAGGGCGCTTTCGCTCAAGAGAATGTCGAGGCCGTCGACTTTCAAGTCGCGGACACGGGCGTTGTCGCCAATCTTCAACGGCGAGATGTCGACCGTGATGCACTCGGGCAACTGGTCGGCGATGCCGCGAACGGGCACACGACGGTAGTTGAGTTCCAATCGTCCGCCGTTCATCACGCCGATGGCTTGGCCGGTGGTGCGCAACGGAAGGTCGATCTTCACCGGCTTGCCTGGAAGGATCTCCAAGCAATCGATGTGCGTGACACGGTCGGTCACGGGATGGAATTGAATTTCCTGGATGATGCAGTCGACTTTTTTGCCGTCGATGTCCAACTCGATTTTGAAGACGTCTGGGTTGAAGACGAGCTTGTTGAGTTGAACTTCAGACACGCTGAAGTGTACTTGCTCTGCGCCGCCGTACAAGACCCCGGGGACCCGGTTGTCCGCGCGCAGCGCGTCGGCATCTTTTTTCCCTACGCTCTCACGTGAAGAGCCGCTCAATGATGCAGTTTTCATGGTAATTTATTGAAGAGTAAATTGAGTGCTGATGGATTCGTTGCGCATCAAGCAGTGAAGCGTTTGCGCAAACATGTCGTGCACAGGAAGCACGGTGATTTTGGACGAATCGACGTCCGTGCGCAACGGAATGGAGTCCGTCACGATGAGTTCTTTCAAGCTGCTCGCTGCGATGCGTTCGTACGCAGGACCGCTCAACACGGCGTGGGTGCAGACGGCACGGACGCTCAATGCGCCGTGTTCCATCATCAAATCGGCCGCCTTCGTCAGGGTGCCTGCCGTGTCGCACATGTCGTCGACGATGACGACGTTTTTGCCTTCCACCTCCCCAATCACCGTCATGTTTTCCACTTGGTTGGCCACCTTGCGCTGCTTGTAGCAAATGGCCATGTCCACACCGAGGTGCTTGGCGTAGGTGTTGGCGCGCTTGGTGCCCCCGGTGTCGGGTGTGGCGATGCAGAGGTTCTCTTTCGAGATGTGCGTCTCGATCCAAGGCAGGAAGAGGGTGGACCCAAACAAGTGGTCCACGGGCACCTCAAAGAACCCTTGAATCTGGTCGGCATGCAGGTCCATGGTGATGATCCGGTTCACGCCTGCCGCCATGAGCATGTTGGCCACGAGTTTGGCGCCGATGGCGACCCGTGGTTTGTCCTTGCGGTCCTGGCGGGCAAACCCGAAGTAAGGCATCACCGCCACGATGCGCTTGGCACTGGCACGTTTGGCCGCGTCAATGAGCATCAACAATTCAAGCAGGTTGTCGGAGGGGGGGAACGTCGATTGGACGATGATGACCTCTTTGCCGCGCACCGTTTCCTCAATGCTCACCGTGAATTCTCCGTCCGAGAACTTCTGGGTGCGCACAGGAACCAAGGTGGTTCCGTAGGCCGAGGCCACGCGTTCCCCAAATTCTTGGGACGTGGAACCGGCGAGGATTTTGATCATGTCGGACATGGAGCGGCGCTTCGAGGCCGCAAAGATAGGCATTCTCAGTCGGTTGGCGCCACCAATTTGAAGCCCTTTCCGTGGACGTTCAAGATTTCGAGGCGGTCGTCCCCGCGAAGGTGCTTCCGGAGCTTGGCGATGTACACGTCCATGCTGCGTCCGTTGAAGTAGTTCGCGTCACCCCAAATGTTGCGCAAGGCGTGGCTTCGCTCGAGCAACGCGTTCTTGTGTTTGCACAGCATGAAGAGCAATTCGTTCTCTTTGGTGGTCAGGCGGTTTGACTCGCCGTTGAGGGTCAAAGACTGGGTGGTGTAGTCGTACGTGTAGAGGCCGATGGAGAATTCCGTCACTTCTTCGCCCGCCTCAGGAAGGGCTGCGGAACGGCGCAAAATGGCCTGGATGCGCAGGACGAGCTCCTCCATGCTGAAGGGTTTGGTCATGTAGTCGTCCGCGCCAACTTTGAAGCCCTCGAGCGTGTCGTCCTTCGTGGAGCGCGCGGTCAGGAACAAAATGGGAATGCTTCGGCTTTCGAGGCGAATTTCTTCGGCCACTTGGAAGCCGTCCTTGCGCGGCATCATCACGTCGAGCACAACGAAATCGTACGTGTCGCGGTGATAGGCCTTCAGTCCCTCGACGCCGTCTTGCGCCCAAGTCACTTCAAATCCTTTGGCCTTGAGGTAGTCGGAGAGCAAGCGACCCAAGCTGGGGTCGTCTTCGCAGAGCAGGATGCGGATGTCTTTCATGGTTCTTCTGTCTTGTCAGGTTGGCATTCAAACGGAAGCAACAGCTTCAATGTTGTTCCCTCGCCGAAGCGGCTTGCGATGTGGACGGATCCGCCGTGGCGTTCGACCACGTTTTTCACGTAGCTGAGGCCCAGGCCAAACCCCTTCACGTCGTGGACGTTGCCGGTGGGGACACGAAAAAGCCTTTCAAAGACCTTGCCAAGATGTTCTTTGGCGATGCCCACACCGTTGTCCTGCACTTCGAGTGACACACCGTCAGGGGTTTGGGCTGTGCGAATGACAAGATGCGGGTCGTCGCCCGAGTATTTCACGGCGTTGTCAATGAGGTTGAACAGCACGTTGGTCAAGTGGATGCGGTCGGCCACAAGGTTGGGGTTGCTCGCCTCCAAGGCCAAATCCACCTTTGCCCCCTGCTTGTGGAACTGCATCGCCATGTTTTTCACCACGCTCTTGACGAGGTCGTGCAGGTTCAGGGGCTGGACGTACAAGCGCATGGCGCCGGACTCGGACAAGCTCGCGCGCAGGACGTTCTCGACCAGCACCCCGAGGCGTTTGTTCTCCTCGCGAATCAACCCGAGGTAGTGCTTGCGCGCGTCCTCGTCGAAGGCGGGGTCGGAGAGCGCCTCGCTTGCCAGCCCGATGCTGGAGATCGGCGTCTTCAGTTCGTGCGTGAGGTTGTTGACCAGGTCGCGTTGCAGGCGATCGAGCCGCTTCGTGCGCTGGATGGCGAACAGGGTGTACCCAAACCCGCCGGCAATGAGAAGCATCATCAGGACGCTCAGGGCGAAGGCGCCGAGCATTTGGCCGAGGAGGTACCGCCCGAGCTCCGGGAAATGCACCCGGAACTGGAGGGTGCCGAGGGCGACGGAGTACCCTTGGGCGAGGAGCGTCTCGCTGAACGGCTCGGCCTTGTCGAGGAGGTACACGGGTTGCCCGTACCGGTCGAACGCGCCGAAGACGGGCTTCGCTTCAATGCCCTGTTCCTTGAAGGCGAGCATGAGCAGGGAATCCATGGGCAGGGCCTCCATGCGGCGCACGATGCTTCGCTCCAGCGGGGCCAGGTTGTCGGTGCGCAGCAGTTGCGGGTCTTCGTCCTGTTGCGGGTCGAGGTGGCTCGCCGAGAGCCAGGTGGCCACGAGCTGGAGGCTTTGCTCCACGCTTTGGTCGAAGACTTCCTTGCGCAGTTTGGCCGACGACTCGAGCCAGCTCACTTGAACCGCTACGATGACGAGCATCGCCGCCGTCATGGACCCCACCAGCACGGGGATGAGCCGACCTTTCATGGACCCAAAGATGGCGCGACTTGCGTGATTTCCGCCCCGGGTGACCGCCCAGGCAACCCAGGCGTCAACAAACATTCACAACCCGTTCACAGAGGCTTGACACGGCCGGCCAAGTCCCGGGGTAGGTTTGCCTCGGATTCAGTTCTGGAGACGCCCAACGGGGCGGATCAGAAACAGGAGCACCAGGTGAAAAGTCGTGCGGGCGAACGCGCCTGCACGCAGCAGGTTTGGTGAAGAGACATCTTCCCAAGAACGGCATCCTTCGGGGTGCCGTTTTTCTGTGGCATCCTCGGATTCTTGGGTATCTTCGTAGGCCCACTCTGCCCCATGATTCCCCAGGACACCGTAGACCAAATCATGAACGCCGCCGTCATCGAAGAGGTGGTGGGCGATTACGTGGAACTGAAGAAATCGGGAAGTTCGTTGCGGGGGTTGAGCCCGTTCACCAACGAAAAGACGCCTTCGTTTTACGTGTTGCCGGCCAAGGGCATCTTCAAGTGCTTTTCGAGCGGGAAGGGAGGAAGCGTGGTGACGTTCCTGATGGAACTGGAAAAGGCCAGCTACCCCGAGGCGTTGCGCATGTTGGCGCGTCGGTACAACATCGAGATCGAGGAGAAGGCGCCGACCCCGGAGGAAATCGCGGCGGCGACGGCCAAGGAGAGTTTGGGCAACCTCGTGGCGTGGGCTTCGAAGTGGTTCACCGAACAGATGCGCACGACCGACTCGGGCAAGGCCATAGGCCGGAGCTATTTCGTCGAGCGCGGGTTTCGGGACGACGTGCTCGACACGTTCCTGATCGGCTACAGCCCCGATTCGTGGGACGCCTTGGCCACGGCGGCGCAGGCGGCCGGTTACCCGGCCGAGAAGTTGGTCGAGGCCGGCCTGTGCAAACAACGGGACGACGGCTCGCTTTGGGACTTCTTCAAGGGCCGCGTCATGTTCCCGATTCGGGACGTGACGGGACGGGTCATCGGGTTTGGGGGACGCACCCTCACCTCAGACAAGAAGGTGGCGAAGTACTTCAACTCGCCCGAGAGCGTCCTGTACAACAAGTCGAAGGTGCTGTACGGCATGCACCTTGCCAAGCCCGCCATCGTCAAGGAGGAAAGGTGCTTCCTGGTCGAAGGCTACACGGATGTCATGGCCATGCACCAAGCCGGGGTCTCCAACGTGGTCGCGTCGAGCGGCACGGCCCTGACGACCGGACAAATCCATTTGATCCGCAGGTTCACCAAGAACGTCACGGTCATTTTCGACGGCGACGCGGCGGGCATCCGGGCTTCGTTGCGGGGCATCGACATGCTTCTTGCCGAGGGCATGGCCGTGAAAGTCGTGCTGCTCCCGGACGGAGACGACCCCGACACGTACGCGAAAAAGGTCGGCAGCGACGCCCTGCATCGGGCCATCCACGACGACGCCCAGGACTTCCTGCAATTCAAAACCCAACTTCTCGCCGACGAGGCGGGCACGGACCCCATCAAGCGCGCCGAGATGATTCGCTCCGTGGTGGAGTCCATCGCGGCGATTCCCGACGCCATCCAACGCTCGGTTTACTTGCAGTCGTCCGCTTCCCAGCTTGGATTGCAAGAGCAGGTGCTCGGCACCGAAGTGGCCAAGGTCTTGCACCAGCAATCCCTGGCTGCGTCGAAGCGGGCGGGTGGCCAACGCGGTTCTCAGCGCCCTGCGTCGTCGGGCTTTCAAGGGGGCTCGGGCTTCCCGGGCGATCCGGGCGCGTTTGGCGACCAGCACGCTCCCCCTCCAACGGACGAGGGTCACGGCGGGACGGGTACAGAGGTTGCTGCCTCCGCCCACCCCGTGGGGTTGTCCGAGCGCACGGTCGTGGAAAACGAGCTGGTGCGGGCCTTGCTCGAATACGCCGCAGAGGTGGTGACGGTGCGGGTGGAGGCGGAGGAGGAAGGGGCCGACCCGACCGACCTCGAAGTGCCTTTTGCTGAACTGGTGATCCACCGCCTCGAGGAGGAGCACATCGACATTCAGGAACCGATGAACCAGGCGGTCGTGAAGCGTTTCTCGGACGAACTCGACCACGAACGCATCTTGACGGCCGACCAGCTCGCCAACGACGCAGACGTGGGCGTCCAACAGAAGGTGGCCGGCGCCTTGGTGCAGCAGCACGTGCTGAGTCCCAACTGGTCGCAGCGGCACAAAATTTACCCTGTGGTGGAGCGCGACCAGTTGGTTTCGTTGCTCGAAGACAGCTTGCGCCGCCTCCACCTTTTGGACTTGCGAAAAGCGAGCAAAGAGGTGGCGAAGAAGTTGGAGCAGGGAGGACTGAGCGTGGAGGACGAGCGAGACCTTTTGGCCCAAAAAGTTCAGCTCGACCGCGAAATTCAATCGACTTTGGCCCATTTTGGCACCGTCATTTTGCCCTAATCCCCGTCAACTTCTTGCTTTGAACGAACTCCTCAACCGGACTTTTCACCTCGGTCACCACAGCATCAGTGTGCTGGAGTTGCTCGAGGTGGCGGCAGTGATTCTGGTGGCGCGCGTTCTGCTCGCCTTGCTGCGACGCGGATTGCGTCGGGCCAAACGCGTGTCGGCGATGGACGAGGGCAAGCGCTTCATCATTCGACGGTTGGTGGCTTCGGCGGTCTGGACCGTGACTGCGTTGATGGTGCTGTCCATTTTTGGGGTGGATTTGACGGCACTTTGGGCCGGTTCTGCCGCGCTCTTGGTGGGCGTGGGCATTGGGCTTCAAGGCTTTTTCAACGACGTGGTCAGCGGCTTTGTGCTCCTTTTCGAGGGCGGCGTGGCGGTCGGCAACGTGTTGGAAGTGGACGGGAAATTGGTGCGTGTCGAACGCATTGACTTGCGGTCCACCCGGGTGGTGACCGTGGCGGGAGAACTCATCGTGCTTCCCAACGCCAAAGTGGCCGGCGAGGCCGTGACCAACCTCAGCCAGGGCGACCGTGCCATGCGCATCCGCGTCAACGTGGGGGTGGCGTACGGGAGCGACGTGGCGTTGGTGAGCCGAATTTTGGCCGAGGCGATGGCCGAGCAGCCGGAAGTGCTCAACTCCCCCGAGCCAGCGGTGTTTTTCCAAGACTTCGGCGATTCTTCGCTGAATTTCAGCGTCATGGGTTGGTTGGACGATCCGTGGGACCGCATGGCGATCCAAAGCCGGGTGCGCACGTCCATTGACACCAAGTTCCGCGAGCACGGGGTGACGATTCCGTTCCCGCAGCGCGACCTCCACATCGTGGACCACCGTCCCGCCTCGAACGACTGACCTTACCTCTACGAGGTCCGTCAATCTTCGCTCGGGCGCAGGGCGCGAATGTGCATGTTGAGGGACGTCCGGCCCCGGAACGTGTTCTTGACCAAGGTGAACACCAGGTCCATTTCGGACATACGCCGCACTTCTTCCAGCCGGTCGCCCATCCCAAACCCAATGGCTTCGAACCGGTTTTGAGGCGCGTCGGCGGGATGCACGATGAGCTTCAAGTGACGGCCTCGGTGCCCGACGGTTCGCGGTGGCAGGGCGGCTTTCAGGCGGCTTGCCATGAAGACAGGGACGCCGTTTCCTGGCCCAAACGGCGCCAACCTCTCCATTTGTTCGAACACCTCCGGCGTCATGGCCCCCAAGTCGATTTCGAGGTGGTAGCTGATGCTCGGCGCCGGAATTCGGCCGTTGACTTGGGACGCGATGCTCCGCTCAATGGCAGCTGTGAAGTCCTTCAATTGGTCGCTGCGCAACGTGAGTCCCGCCGCCATGGGGTGCCCGCCAAATTGCTCGAGGTACGACCGGCACTCTTCCAGAGCTTCGTGGATGTCCACGCCTTGGACGCTGCGCGCGCTGCCCATCATCAGGCCATTCTCTTCGCTTAGGACAATGGTTGGTCGGTAACGTGCCTCCACCAGGCGACTCGCCACGATGCCCAGCACGCCTCGGTGCCAGCCTTCGCCGCACACCACGGTGCAGCACCGGCCTGCGGGTTGCTCTGCCATTTGGGCCAAGGCTTCTTCCGTCATCTCCTCGTCCAAATCGCGCCGGTCTTGGTTCATCGACTCCAGCTCGTACGCCAATTCGTAGGCGGTGTTGTCGTCCGAGGCCATCAACAGTTCCACTGCTTTGAGGGCGTGTCCCACGCGCCCCGCCGCGTTGATGCGCGGCCCGAGGGTAAAGCTGATGTCGCGCACCGTGTTGGGGACCCGGTCGATGTTGGCCACGTGAAGCATGGCTCGAATGCCCGGCCGCATTGTCTTTCGAAGCTTCCGCATGCCGTGATGGGCCAAAATGCGGTTCTCCCCGGTGATGTCCACCAGGTCGGCCCCGATGCTCAGCGCGAGCAAGTCCAAATGGTCGTACACCGACGACATGGTCAATCCGATGGTGTTGACCAGCGCGGTCAGAAGCTTGAATGCCACGCCTGCGCCCGACAATTCTTTGAAGGGGTATTTGCAGCCTTCTTGTTTGGGGTTCAGCAAGGCGTGGGTTACGGGCAACGTATCCGAAGGCAGGTGGTGGTCGCACACGATGGTGTCGATTCCCGCTTCCGCAGCCGCGGCCAAGGCGTCAAAATCTTTGGTGCCGCAATCGAGGGTGATCAACAACGTGCACCCCGACACTTTGGCCCGCTCGACGCCCTTGGGAGAAACGCCGTAGCCTTCGCCGTACCGCATGGGAACGTAAGGCAGGACGGGGACTTGAAGGCCCTTGAAAAACGACGAAACCATGGCCACGGAAGTCGTACCGTCCACGTCGTAATCCCCGTACACCATGATGCGCTCGTTCCGCTCCACCGCTTTCATGATCCGTGTTACGGCTTTGTCCATGTCCTTCATGAGGAAAGGGTCGTGGAGCTTTTCACGGCTTGGATCCAAGAAGTCGTCGACTTCTTCCTTGGTTTTCATTCCCCTCTGAATCAGCAGCGAAGCAACCAACGGACTCAACCCCGTGTCTTGAGACAGGCGGCCCACGTCTTGAAAGTTGGGTGCTGTGGAAGGCTTCCATTCGAGGTTGTCCATGGTGCTGAGAGGGATGCGGGGTCCAGTTGTGTTCCAGTTGTATCTTTCGCCACGTCAAAATTACGCACATGACCTCTCACGGACTCTCAACCTCTTTCGTCGGCCGCTTTTTTGTGGCCTTGCTCGCCGTCGGTTTGTCCGCGGTTTCGCTCACCAGCTGCCTCAACGACGACAACCTGATCGGAGAGAATTGCTACGACGAGATTCTCAACAACGGCGAGGAGCTCATCGATTGCGGTGGGCCGATTTGCGACCCCTGCGACCCCTGCGAAAACGAGGTTTGGGATCCGCTCGAAGGAGAGCAATGGGTGGATTGCGGCGGAAGCTGCGAGCCCTGCGCGACCAACTTCAACGGTCAGCTGGACGAAGGTGAAACCGGCATCGACTGCGGTTGCGAAGGATGCCCTGCGTGCCCCGAACTGTGCGGTGACGGGTTGCTGAACGGCTACGAAACAGGTGTGGACTGCGGCGGCGTGGATTGCGACCCTTGTCCCACGTGCGACGACGGCGAATTGAACGGCAACGAAAACGGCATTGACTGCGGCGGGCCCGATTGCGACCCTTGCGAATGCTTGTGCGATTGCACCAACGGCATCCAAGATGGCCTCGAGGATTACATCGACTGCGGGGGACCCAACTGCGAACCTTGTGCGGCAGAAATCCAGTGGACTTCTGCGGGCGTCCAGTACTTTGGCGACGCGACGGCTTCTGCAGATTTGGTTGGCGGAAACCTCCAAATCCAGGGTGTCAGCTTGGCAGGCGCGCAGGTCGGATTTGTGATTGCAGAGCCGGCTGACGGCTGGTACAACGGCCATGTGGTGGCGCTCAATGCTGCTGCCATTCCCCAAGCGGCTGCGTACACAAGCACGTTGGGAACCAACTACACGACGTTGTTTGGGGGAAACACCACGTTTGCCATCAACTACATCGACCCCGTCTCCGGAGGGTACGTGGTGGGAACCTTTGCGGGGTCCTTGTTGGACGCCACAGGCGCAGCAGCCACGCTCAGTGGCGGCACGTACGCTCTCCCCATCAACTGATTGGGCTGAGAAATTTCGGCTGACAAGCCGGTGTGGATAAGGCGCGTCGGCAGGCCGCCTTCCACCGCACGATTGGCATGAACTTCGCTGTTGCGTGTTGCGCAACTTGAGAATTCCTGCCATGACATTTCCTTTCCTTTCCCTGTGCCGAGTTGGGCACCTGACGACGATGACGCTCCTCGCTGCGATTTTGGCGCTGTCCGGATGCGTGACGACCCAGCAGTACGAGGCGCTTCAAACTCAGCTAGACGAGGCGGAAAAGGAGAATTCCGAATTGCGTTTGGCCCGACAAGATGCCCAAATCAGCAGCCGCGAACTCGAGGGAAAGGTGGCGCGTCTTGCTGCGGAAAGCGAAGCCTTGGCGGCAGATGCAAACCAGCTCGGTTCGGAGGCGAAACGCTTGCGCGAAGAGGTGGATCGGTTGACGGAGCTGAACGAGGCTCTGACGGACCAGAGCTCCGGCCGACTCAGCGACATCGCGGAAGAGAACCGGCAGCTGCTCGAGGACGTGATGAAGATCCGCGAGGAACTTCAAAGCCGTGAGGACCGCCTCAACCGCCTCGAACGCGACCTCAACGAAAAGTCCGCTCAACTCGAGGCCCGGAGCAAGCGGGTTCAGGAGCTGGAATCGCTCTTGGAAGCCCGTGAAAGGGCAGCCGAGGCGTTGCGTGCCCGCTTGGCGGAGGCGCTGCTCGGCTTCCAAGGCAAGGGCCTGAACGTGGAACAGCGCAACGGAAAGGTCTACGTGAGCATGGAGGCGAAGCTGTTGTTCCCTTCGGGAAGTGCCACGGTGGATCCCGGGGGGCGTGAGGCGTTGCAGGGGCTGGCCGGCGTCATTGCCGAGCAGCGCGACCTCGAGATCGTGGTCGAAGGCCACACCGACACAGACCAACTTCGCAGCACGTCCATTCCTCGCAACAACTGGGAGCTGAGTGTCCTGCGCGCGACTTCGGTCGTCAACATCCTGTTGGAGAACGCTGGCGTGGACCCGTCCATGTTGGCGGCTTCAGGCCGCAGCGAATACCACCCCGTGGACGCGTCGAACAAAGCCAAAAACCGGCGAATCGAAGTCATCCTTGCGCCCAACCTCGACAGCCTGTACGAGCTGATCTCCGAGTGACGCACTCCCACCTGAACCGCAGAGGCCTGTCGTGCAACAAAAAAGCCGCCCTCAGAGGCGGCTTTTTTGTTTTGGTTGGTTGCCCCACCAGGACTCGAACCTGGAAAAACGGAACCAAAATCCGGTGTGTTACCATTACACCATGGGGCAATTGCGCAAAGGCGGTGCGAAGATAAACAACGCAAGGTAACTTCGTCCACCATGGAGGTACGGAATTTTGTCGACGGCGCGCTCGAAACGACCGCAGCAGTCCTGGAAAATGTGGCCCCCGGTTCGGGCGAAGTTTATGGCACTTTGCCCCGTTCGGGTGCGGCTGAGGTGGACCGCGCGATGGCCGCAGCCACGCGTGCTTTTCCGGCTTGGGCGGCGACCCCTGCGGCGGAGCGGGCAGCGTGCTTGGACCGGTTGGCGGACGCCGTGAAAGACCATGCCGCGATGTTGGCCGAGGCCGAGGCGCGCGACAACGGCAAGCCGGTCTCGCTCGCGTCCCACGTTGACATTCCACGGGCGGAAAAAAACCTGCGCTTCTACGCGACGGGCATCCAGCATTTCGCCAGCCAGAGTCACGCCATGGAAGGCGAGGCCATCAATTACACCTTGCGCAAGCCGCTGGGGGTTGTGGCGTGCATCAGCCCGTGGAACTTGCCGCTCTACCTTTTTACGTGGAAGGTGGCTCCGGCGCTCGCTGCCGGCAATTGCGTGGTGGCCAAACCCTCGGAGCTTACCCCCGTCACGGCCTACCTCTTGAGCACGTGGATCTCCCAAGCCGGGTTCCCACCCGGCGTGTTCAACGTCCTGCACGGACTCGGACCTGAGGTTGGCGAAGCGATGGTGACTCACCCGGACATCGCCGCGGTGTCGTTTACGGGCGGCACGGTGACGGGTGCCCGCATTGCGGGTCACGTCGCCCCCAAATTCAAGAAGATGAGCCTTGAGCTTGGAGGCAAGAACCCCGCCCTGATTTTCGCCGACGCCGACTTTGACGAGGCGCTGCGAACCACGCTCCGGAGTTCCTTCGCGAACCAAGGTCAGATTTGCCTGTGCGGATCCCGCATCTTGATTGAGCGGCCGATTTATGAGAAGTTCAGGGACGCCTTGGTTGCGAAAGCGTCGAAGATGGAGGCGGGCGACCCGCTTGACCCGGCCACCAAAATGGGGGCGGTGGTTTCAGAAGACCACATGAACAAGATTCTGGGCTACATCGAACTCGCCCGCGAAGAAGGGGGGCGGGTGCTGTGCGGCGGCCAGCGCGTCCATCCCGACGGCGTCGAAAACGGCTTTTACATTGCGCCCACGGTGATCGAAGGCCTCGGCCCTGAATGCCGCACCAACCAGGAGGAGATTTTTGGGCCGGTCGTCACCCTGCAGCCCTTCGACACGGAGGCAGAAGCCCTGGCCCTCGCCAACAACACGGCCTACGGCCTCGCCGCCACCCTATGGACGAGCGATCTGAAGCGCGCGCACCGCGTGGCATCACACATCGAGTCCGGCATCGTTTGGGTGAACACGTGGCTGCTTCGCGACTTGCGCACGCCATTCGGAGGCGTCAAGGCCTCCGGCGTGGGACGGGAAGGGGGATTCGAAGCCTTGGAATTCTTCACCGAACCCCAAAACATCTGCATCAAGCTCTGAACCTCAGGCGTGCGGAGTCAGCCCCGGCTCGCCCCAGAAATCAATTGCCACTCAGGGCGTCGATGGCGGCTTGCATGGCCGACAGCTGCGAATTCAAGGTGTCAACTTGGGCTTGAAGGCCCGTGATCAACAACAGGAGGTCTTGGCCGCTTGCAATGACTTTGCCCGAGGCGGTGATGTTGCCGAGGTTGTCCACTTGGAACGCGTCGCTCCGGTTGTCCACGTCGGCGCCGTTTCCGACGGCGAACAGCACGCCTGTTTGGCCTTCCAAATTCCACTGCCCCACGGCGGTGCCGTTCTCCTGGTCCGCCACCACGTTGTAGCCCACCGCTGCGGAACTGGATGCCGTTGCGGTCGAACCGCGGCCGGAGGCGTGGCTGTAGAGGCCGGACGCCACGGTTTGGTACCCTTCGGCGTGGGCGGCAAACCCGCTTGACAACGTTTGGAAGCCTTCGCTGTGCGCCGCGTCGGCGGTCGCCGAGGTGCCCTCTCCTTCGGCGTGAGCGCAGGTTGCCGATGCGGTCGTGTTCCGATTTTCAGCGTGGCTGTAGAGGCCGTTCGCAGTGCTCTGGTAGCCTTCCGCGTGCGCCGCGGTGTTGCTGGCTTCCGTGCGGTAGCCTTCGGAGTGGCTGTAATTGCTTACGGCGTCGGTTTGGTAGCCCTCCGCGTGCGCGGCGACCCCGCTTGCCTGCGACCCAAACCCTTGAGCGTGCGCAGCGGTAGAAATCGCGCTTGACCCTTCGCCGATGGCGCTGGAGCACACCCCTGTCGCGACGCTGTTTTGGTTGCTCGCAAAGCTGTACGCTCCGGAGGCGGTGGTGTTCCGGCCTTGGGCTTGGGAGTACGTTCCGCTCGCCGTGGTGCCAAATCCCTGAGCCAAGGCTTGGGTGATGTTCAGCGAACCGTTGACTTGACCGCGCGGTCCGACTTCACCGGCAGGAACCACGTCTTCGTACGTGCTTACGCTCAGGACGACGCGCGCGCTGTCCACGGTCGACACCCCGGTTCCTCCCCCTTCAACGGGCAGGACGCCACTTGGCAAAAACGACCCTCCGAAAAAGGACAGGAACGTGATCAAGTCTCCGGTTTCGATGCTTTCGTTTCCGTTGGCGTCCGGGTTGTACGGGAATCCGGGCTCAGACTGCGACCACGTCGCGTCAACCGCACTCAGCGTCAAGATCAACGTCGCGGCCAGGGCGGGGATTCGGGAGAAAGAGGTCCACTTCATGACATCCAAGATACGACCGAACAAAAAAAGAAGGCCGCCCCAGGGGACGGCCTTCCAAATTCAATACGCAAGCTCAGTGGGAGGGTTACTCAATGACGAGCAACTTCTTCGTCGTCACGAAGTCCTTAGAGCTCACTCGGACCTGGTACATGCCAGATTCCAAGTTGTTCACGTCGAGCTCCAAGGTCGTTGGCCATCCCTCGTACAGTTGTCCGTCGAACACCTGTTCAACGAGGGCTCCGTCCATCGTGAAGATGCGGACGTTGGCGCTCAAGTCTTCCTTCGCGGTCACTGTCAACGTCGCGTGTGACGAGGCAGGGTTCGGGAAGAGCGTCGTGATTTCAATCAAGTCTTTCGCCACGGTGGGCTCAGCATCTTGCTCGCCTTCCACGCCTCCATCGAGGAGCGGTGACTGCAATGCACCGGTGCTTTCCAAGCTGTAGTTGAACGTGACGTCGTTGCCACACTCGTCCACGGCACAGAAGTGGAACGTGGTCTTCCAGTCGTGGAGGAAGTCGAGGTCTCCGAAGAGGTCACCAGAGCCCATGGCACTTGTTTCCTCACCGTCGATCACCAAGGTACCTCCGTAGTAGAACCAACCGCTGAAGCCGTACTTGGCGTTCTTGTTGTTGGCTCCAACACCAAACTGGAATCCGAAGTACTGGTTCGCTGGCTGGTGACTCATGGTGAGCTCCGTGCCTTCGAATCCGGTTCCTTCCACACCCGTGATGGTTCCGTCCAAGAGGATGGCGTAATCCCACGTCATGTGATCGCCCAGGCCGCAGTCCGACTTGTAGCTTTCCAGACCTGGAGTAGCGCACCACTCTTCCCAGTTCATCAACGTACCGAAGGTGGCTTCCACCTCAAGCTCGCCCGCGCCGTTGGACACCGTCATGCTGATGGTGGCCGTGCCGTTCACGAGATCCTTCGTCATGGTGCCGGCGTCGGTCATGTAGTATTCACCTCCGAGGAAGTTGAACATGCGCATGCCGTGCTGGTTGGGGTTGTTGTCGCACGTCTCACCGTCCGCCATGGTCGTTGGCGTCGCGATGGTACCGAGCGTGTACTCCCCACCCGTAACGAACGGGTTGTTGATGCCCGACGTCGTGACGTTCGTCAAGAGGTCGAGGTAGCCGTCTTCGCCAAGGATGTCCATTCCCAATGCCGCAGCGATTTCTGCGTTGGCATTTTCCGTGGCCATCGTGTCGCACGAAGTGGCTTCGCCGCACGCGTCACCCGCAGCAACATCTGCAATGGTTGGAACCGTCACCTCACCGCAGTAGCTGTCGTAAGGAACGTCCACTGAAGCGTTGTTGAGGGTTGGGGTGCCAGACAAGTTTGGAGCAGTCGTGTCTTCGATGGTGTAAGAAGCCGTCGTAGTCGAGCTGTTTCCGCAGTCGTCTGTGGCCGTGAAGGTCACGTACACAGAGCCAGTCAAGCCGCATCCGTCGCTGAGGTCACCCACCTCGTAGTCGTGAGACCACGTGATGTTGCCGCAGTTGTCAGTAGCCATCGCTCCGCCATGGTTGTCCAACCAAGCGTTGAGTTGAGCAGAGTTGCTTGCCTCGTAGTCGTGGCCTGCACACTCGTTCAACTCGTTCTGAGCTGACATGGTGATGACAGGATTCGTCGTGTCCACAACGTGGATGGTCTGGCTGCACGTTGCCGTGTTGCATCCCGTGTCCATCGTCGTGTACGTGCGGATTACAGTGTAGGTTGGGTTGCAATCCTGAATCGTTTCCATGGACTCTTCCAAGCTCATGATGGCGCAGTTGTCCGTTTGAACAGGCGTGTGCTCCAAGAGTTGGACCCAGCTGTTGGCAGATTGGCTGCCGCTTCCAAGCTCACCAATGAAGTTCACTTGCTTCAGCCCTGTCGTGCCGACGTTTGTGACGCTCGTGATGGTGCGGTCTGTGGTGCCAGCGCCAACGCGCTTGATGCGCAGCTTGTCGCCAGCCTCAAACAACCCGGGCAGAGCGTCAACGAGTTCACCAGAAACCCGGATAAACGTTGAACTGTAAGGCCCGCCTGCGAGTGGCGCCTTGATGGCGTTCTGAGTCACATCCAAAATCAAGCTGCACTCAACTGTGCGGTCTTCGTTGCACGTGATTTCAGGTGCAGTGGTGTCAAGCACCGTGATCGTCTGCACGACAGACGTGGTGTTTCCACACGCATCTGTAGCCGTGAAGGTGCGCTTCACGTCCCAGTTGCCTGGGCAAGCCTCTTGCGTATCGCTGTCGCTGTACGACACCGTTGCACCGCTGTCGCAGTTGTCCGTAGCGGTTGCCATCTCGGTTTGGATGTCGCCGTAGCATTCCACCGTGTAGTCCGCGGGGACGTAGATGAAGGTTGGGGCGATGTCGTCATGCACCGTGATCACCTGCGTGGCTTCCGCCGAGTTGTCGCAGTTGTCGGTGATGGTCCAAGTCCGCGTCAGCGTGAACTGATTGGGGCACGTCATGTTCATGACTTCCTCGTAGTCCAATTCCAGGTTCTCGTCCACCAAATCAAAGTAGGTGGGGTGCATCATGACGGTGTCTTCCACGCATGCGACGGTGTAATTCGCAGGAACGAAGTCGAACTCAGGCGCGTCGTCGTCAATCAAGTTGATGATGACTTCAGCCGTAGACGAGTTGCCGCACAAGTCGGTGATCGTCAACACACGCAAGTACGTGGCAGACTCGCCGTTGTACATGGGGTGTGGCTGGTTGGCGCATCCACCAGAGATGGGGAAGTCCTCTGCCGTGCACGTGAAGAATCCACTGCAGTCGTCAATGTAGCCGATGGGGAAGCTCTCCCATTCGGAGTCGAGCGGGTAAGCCCAAACCACGTCCGGTGGGTAAGCTCCTTCCACGTCGTACTGCTCCGCAGGGATTGAAATCTCGCCTGGACCCTGGTACACAGGAGGCGTGGTGTCTTCCACCGTGATCAATTGGCTGATCACCGTGCTGTTTCCGCACTCGTCGGTCAACGTGTACTCGCGGTACATCGTGTAGCAACCCGTGCTTGAAGCAGGAACGTTGATTTCAGCGTTCACGCTCACGAGCGTGTCAGCGTCTGCGTCCCACGTGATGGTCACGTCGCTGCAGTTGTCTCCGTAGTCGACCTGACCAAAGATTTGGTCTGGGAAATCGCGGTATTCCGCGCAATCCACAGTCACATCCATGGCGTAGCCGTAAGGAGCGATGCTGTCAACAACCGTGATCACTTGAGAGTGCTCGTTGCTGTTTCCGCAGTCGTCCTCCACGTACCAGTGGCGGTACACGGTCATACGGTTGGGGCAGTCGCCAGCCACCGTAGAGTCGGTGAAGATGACTTCCACGTCAGAGCAGTTGTCCGTTGCAGTCAACACTGCAGCGTCGTCGGGCTGGCAATCCAGCGTCATGTCGGAAGGCAACGTCTCCACAAACATGGGAGCTTCGTTGTCAATCAACGTGATGGTCTGGTCTTGTGAGCGCTCGTTGCCGCATTGGTCAACCACCGTCCACGTGCGAACCAACGTGCGTGACCCGCTCGTTTCGTCTTCGCCGCAGATGATGTTGATGACTTCAGAGCTCGTGATTTCGAGGTTCTGGTCAAAGCAAACGTCGCAGTTGTCCATTGCCGTTGGCGCTCCGCCCGTCACACTGATGTCCGTGTTGGCATCGCAGAAGCTGTTGACGTACAGCGTGTCGTCCGCTGGGAAGTACACCCAGGTTGGAGCGATGCTGTCGTACATCATGACGGTCTGCTCGTACTGAGAAGAGTTTCCGCAGTCGTCCGTGGCAGTCCACGTCCGGTGCCAAGCACCGATGCATCCGCCACTCGTCAACACTGCAGACACCGCGTAATCCAAGTTCTCATCGCAGTTGTCCATGGCCTCGTACAAAGGCAAGTGACCTGCGTCGTTCATCATGGCTTCCGTGGCATCCTCGCAAGAGACCAATTCCGTGTAGAATCCTTCGTTCCACGTTGGGTTGGTGGTGTCCACGATGATGACGGTCTGCGTAGCTGAGGCAGAGTTGCCGCAAGCGTCCGTGGCCGTGTAGGTACGGTTGTACACTGCACCGGCGCAGGTTGCATTTTCGGTCAATTCATCTTCCCACGTCACCGTCACTGCACCGCCGCCTGCAGCGTACAGTTCGTCGAACGTGCAGTCGTCTCCCACTTGGAAGGACGTTTGTCCAAACCAAGCGTTGCTGTCGTCGCTGATTTCAACTGTGGATCCGAGGCCGCTTCCGCTTGGAGACGTCACGTCGTAAGAACCACCGCCGAGGTAAGCGCTGCACTCGATGTTCAACACAGGCGTAGCTGTGATGCTTGGAGCAGTCGTGTCGGTGATGTTGATGGGGTAGCTGATGGTCGTGGCGTTGCCGCAGTTGTCCGTGGCAGTCACCGTACGAGTCACCGTGTAGCACGTTCCTTCGCCCAACACAGGCGTAGAATCCGTCCACTCAACTTCCACTGGAGAGTTGATTTCGTCGTAGATGGTGGACCAGTTGGTGTTGAACGTGGAAGTCCAAACACCGTCCTCACCTTCCGTCCAAACGCGCAAGTCGCAGTCCGTGATGGTCAACGGGTACAACTCAGACGAGCTGTATTCTCCGCAGTCCACGAACATTTCTTCCGCCATGACGACTGGAGCTTCTTCGTCGATCACGTTCAAAATTTGGTCGAACGTGCTCACATTGCCGCATGCGTCAACAGCCGTGTAAGTGCGAGACACGCTTCCGGGGTTGCTGCACGTGCCGCTCTGGAGAGATTGCGTGAACGTCAAGCTCACCACGCCAGAACAATCGTCGGCAGAAGCCTTCATTTCGTTCAAGTCGTCGCAAGACAAGGTGTCTTCCAGCTCCGCCGTGAACGAAGGACCTTCCGTGTCAATGACGCGGATGACCTGCTCTTGAATTTCGCTTTCGTTGCCGTTGGCGTCGATGGCTTGCCACTTGCGGGTCACCACCATCAAACCAAACTCACAGTTTCCTGGAGATTCGTTGATCTGGGTGAATTCAACGGTGCCGCAAAGGCGCTCAGAAGCATCTTCGCATCCGTCCAAGTCGGGCATCAAATCTGATCCTTCAGCCACCATGTAATCGGGGTTGAAGTTTTCGCAGTTGTCCGTGAAAGTGCAGCACTCAACGGGGAACATCGCGTTGATTTCATCGAAACTTCCGCACTCCAATTCAGAGAGTTGGATGACCGTTTCGAACGAGCAATCGGCCGTAGGCGCTTCGTCGTCTCCCACTTCGTAGTGCTCGGTCACGACTTGAGCCGTTCCGTCTGCCACGTTGAAGGCGCCGTACGTGATGTCCACGAATTCTTCACCGCAGAAGGTGTCGTTTTCGACGCAGTTGGTCACGTCGGCAATCACGTCGCCAGAGAAGCCCATGACGTGCTCGCCGTTGAACTCACCTTCCCATCCAAACCAACCGCCGAAGCCGTTGTTGCAGTTGTGGTTGTTGCCACCTTCGCCGAGTTGGAAACGCTTGTTCATCGACACAGGCATGTGGGTCAAGAACAGGGTTTCACCTGCGTAGCTTTCGTCCAAACGAGTCAAGCGCGAAGCGGTGTTCACCATGTCATACACGTCAATTGCCGCAGGATCCACGTCGCATGACCAGCTCGTCAACAATCCGTGGGCAGGGCTTTCAGCCAACCACTCGTCGGCGTCCTGCTTGTTGTTGAAGTAAAGGTCAACGTCGTAAGTGATCGATGGCGTCACGTCGTTGTGCACAACACCCGTCAAGCGAGCCGTTCCGTTGGCGAACACGCGCAACGTCAAGGGGCTGTCTTCGTCCTCCACGAAGTAATCGCTCAAGCAGTCGGTCTGAGCACTCAAACCGTAGATGCGAATGGCCGCGTCGGCACCAGGACCCATGGCCGTGATGACGTCGCACTCCGTGTAGGGCACTGAGGCGTCGTTGAACACGCAAATCAACACGTCGTCAGAGCACGTGTCCACATACATGTACTCGGGATCGCATTCCGTTGGGAGATCCTCTGCGCATTCCACCAAGTTCAAACCTGGGTTGAGGTCTGCGAAGAAGTCGTCCGAACAGAAGTAGTCGTTTTCGTCGACGATGTCCACGTCGCAATCGCATGCGTCGTTCTCTGACTGAGAAATCACGCCGTCAGAATCCACAGAAAGTTGGAATTCTTGGCAATCGAGCGGGATGTAAAGGTTGATGACCAACGCGTCCTGGCCGGGGTTGGCGTCAATCGCACCTTCGATGTCTGCAGCACATTCGCACGCGTCGAACGACCACAAACCAACGACCACGGACGAACCGTCCGCATACTGGACAATGTTTCCGTTGGCGTCAAGCACCACAACGCTTCCACTCTGGAAGCCCGTTTCACCTTCCAAGCACTCGGAGAAGATGGCCAACTCGCGGCCGTACAATTCCTCTTCTGAGTAGCCGCAGTCTTCTTCGAAGATGTCGCCGCCGCAAGTGCCTTGGCAGTCGAGGTAGATGCAAGAGTCATCGTCACATCCGGCGCTGGCGTCGAAGTTGCAAGCTGATGCGTCAGTGCAACCAGCGTAAGCTGAGCCATCACAGTTTCCGCAGACGTCGTCGAACAGGCAAGAATCGTCATCGCAGTCAGCTTCGGCGTCGTAGTTGCACGCAGTGGAGTCGGTGCATCCGAGGGTTCCTTCGCCACCACACTCTCCACATTCGTCGAGGTACAGGCAAGAGTCGTCATCGCAGTCAGCGTCAGCGTCGAAGTTGCACGCTGTTGCGTCGGTGCATCCGAGCGTGCCGTCGCCGCCGCACTCACCACACTCGTCGGTGTACAAGCAAGAGTCGTCATTGCAGTCAGCGTCAGCGTCGTAGTTGCATGCCATTTCATCCGTGCAACCGAGCGTGCCGTCACCGCCGCACTCGCCACATTCGTCGAGGTAAAGGCAAGAGTCGTCATCGCAGTCAGCGTCAGCGTCGTAGTTGCACGCAGCGGAGTCGGTGCAACCAAGCGTTCCTTGGCCACCGCAAACACCGCATTCGTCAATCGTCGTGCACTCGCCGTTCGCAGGATCGTTGTAGTTGCACGCCTCCATGTCAATGCAGTTGTCGACGTCGTCGCAAATCAAGTCGCCGTCGACGTTGAAGAAGCAGTGACCGTTGCAAATGCCCAACACGTCAACCACACCCACGCAAGGATCTTCCACGTCGCAGATGCCGTCGTTGTCAAAGTCACCGTAAGGGCAAGTGTCTTCGCAATCCACAATGCCGTCGTCGTCGCTGTCGTGGAGGCAATCGTCACCCGTTTCTTCGTCGTCGCAGGTCCCGTTTTGGTTGATGTCAATGCAATCGTCTTCGTCGTCGCAAATGCCGTCAGCATCCACGTCGGCCGCGCAATCACCACCGCATTCGCCGATGGCATCGAGCTGGGTGCCGTTGCAATCACAATCGCCCGCAGGCTGGTCGTTGCAGCCGCATTCGTAGACGGCTCCTGGACCGTTGCAGATTCCGCACTCGTCGAGTTCGCCAACGCAGTCGTCGATGTCGTCGCAAATGCCGTCCGCGTCTGCGTCCGCAGCGCATCCGCCACCACAGACACCCAACGCATCAATCACGTTGCCGTCGCAATCGCATTCGCCTTCGCCAATGCCATCGCCGTTGCACACGCCACACTCGTCGAGTTCGCCAACGCAGTCGTCGATGTCGTCGCAAATGCCGTCCGAATCGGCGTCTGCCGCACAATCTCCTCCGCAAACACCAAGGGCGTCGAGTTGGTTTCCGTCGCAGTCGCAATCGCCTTCGGCAATGCCGTCGCAACCGCACTCTCCCGAAGCACCGGGACCGTTGCAAATGCCGCACTCGTCAACAATTCCAATGCAGTCGTCCACGTCGTCGCAAATGCCGTCGGCATCCGCGTCCGCAGAACAGCCACCACCACAAACACCGAGGGCGTCGAGTTGGTTTCCGTCGCAATCGCAATCGCCTTCAGGTTGATCGTCACATCCACACTCGTAGATGGCGCCAGGGCCGTTGCAAATTCCGCAGGCGTCAAGCTCGCCGACACAATCGTCCTCGTCGTCGCAAATGCCGTCGCCGTCTGCATCCGCAGCACAATCGCCACCGCACACGCCAAGGGCATCTTCCGTAGCTGAACCACCGCACTCACCGGCGCAGTCGACGTCCAAAATGCACTCGCCGTCGCAGTTGAATCCTTCGGCAGCGAATTCGCATGAGCCGTCGTCTTCCGTAGCCGCTTCGTCGTAGTTGCATGCAGAAGCGTCCGTGCAACCGGGAGTTGCAAGGAGGCAAGATCCGTCGTCGTAAAGCGCTTCAGGATCGTAGTTGCTTGCCGTTTCGTCTGTGCAACCTCCGCATTCGTCTCCAACGCAGATGGGCAACATGGCGCGGAATTCTTGGTTTTGGTCTGCCTCTTGGAAGACTTGAACTTGAATTTGACCGCTCATGGCTCCGTCTGTCGTGAACTGGGCGACGAGCACCTTCAA
>Ga0181563_10001137_pt1 | contig 26305 bp, 17 predicted proteins | sample 011ome_25_FD_133759 | JGI IMG/M metagenome (GOLD analysis project Ga0181563, IMG submission 133759) | Coastal salt marsh microbial communities from the Groves Creek Marsh, Skidaway Island, Georgia - 011512CT metaG (megahit assembly) | ecosystem: Environmental > Aquatic > Marine > Intertidal...
ATTGCATTTCGACGGAATCTGATAGAATTCCTTTTGTTGTCTCTATGTTGCCATTGATAAGGTTTAATCTATATTTTCTGTCATCACATACAGCATTGCTATATTCAATATTATCAACAACTTCAGTATTCGTTATTTCAATCTTTGGCAAAGAGTCCTCTAAATTTAAGGTCCCATCTAAAAGGATTTCATTGGTATCCAACTCCATTTCTTGGGAGGGTGAACATCCTGTAACTGAAACTAAACATAAAATCAATAACCAAAATATATTTTTCATAAAAAGCATAATTAAACTTCTCGTAAGAATATTTTTAATAAATATCGTAAATAATATTCGATAAAATAATTTGTTAAAGGATTATTTGATCCAATGCCTATGGCTCAATTGCATTGTATTAGGCTATAAGCGAATAAAATCCGATATATATATTCCTTGTCTGGCAGGCAGTTTCTACTTATCTTAGCCAAAATCGTAAATAAAAAAATGCTTGCTACAACCTTAAAGTACTTATGTTTCTTATCCTTTATTTTTATAATAGGATGTGATTCACCAAAAAAATCGGATCCACCTGCAGTTGAGGTAAGTCAACAATCTGTTTTATTAATTTCTAAAGACGGTAGCGGAAATATTCGGCAGTGGATACGTTCACTAGATAGTGAAATTACTATTGTAGAATGTTATGACCTATCTAACGACTCATTAGATTATTATTTAAATATTGCTAATGCAATTATTATTGGAGGAGGAAATGATGTTAATCCAGTCCATTACAACAAACCAGAATATGCGGAAATTTGTGGGAAATTTGACAATTACAGAGATAGCCTGGAGTTTAAGATGATTGATTACGCTTCTGAAAATAAGATTCCTATTATGGGAATATGTAGAGGTCAACAAATAATTAATGTAGCGCATGGCGGGAGTTTAATTCCTGATATACCTACTTACGTAAATGAGTTTACAGAACATAGAGATGAAGAAGGTAATTCTACTACACATTATATTTTACCCGTAAAAGAGACATGGTTAACTGAATATATTCAACAAGATACTTTTTGGGTAAACAGTATACACCATCAATGTGTTGACAGGCTTGCTCAAGGTTTTGAAGTTGCTGCGTATGCGCCGGACAGTGTAATTGAGGCAATCTATATTAGAGATAAATCAATTCATCCATTTACCATGGGGGTTCAATTTCATCCAGAAATATTAAGAGATTCTATTTCAAACCTATTTGGAGCATTGTTTTTAAATTCGATAGAATAAAAACACGAAGCGTTTTATGCTTACAATAAACTAAATTATAAAGGCTTTTTAAGCTTTTTCTGCTTCGCATTAAATTTTATCGCTGCCTTCATTCTTTCGGAAGTTATAATTCTTTCAGCGCTATAATATTCTAGCGCTAATTCTCTATGCGTAAATAATTTATGGAGCTGTTTATGGCATGGAACACACAGGTTAATTCCATGTCTATTGAGTTCTATGTTGGGGTGAACTTTTTGAACATACTTTTTGGAGTGCATCTTGCGCGGAATCAAATGATGAAAGGTTAACTTCATATTTGCTCTTTGGCACAATTCACATACATCCGAATTACTCATATTTTATAGTTAAAAAATTATACAAATTTTATCACCAAGATCTTCAAATATAAATTGACCAACCAAAATAAAGATCACTCCAAACACCGAAAAATAAAAAAATCTAGCATTCCATCAGGATTAAACATCTGCTAGATTTTCAAACTATTTTGCATTTACGGTCGAGTCAACTGCTTAATAAGGTCATGATGCGTAGGGTACTCGTGAATCAATTCCTGTCGATTTGCTAACACAAAATCTTCAAAATCAAAACCGGGCGTAACCGTGCAACCAACAAATGAATAGCTATTAGGCACCTGAACTTTAGAAGCAAACCAACATCCTGCAGGAACAACAGCTTGAGGTGTTTGACCTTTATCTATGTCATTTCCTATTTGAAGAATATCCAATTCTCCATTTGGTAATAAAACGTAAACCGAAAGCGGAGACCCCCCATGAAAATACCATATTTCTTCAGATTGAATTTTGTGAAAAGCCGAAAAATTATCACCGGTAATTAAAAAATAAATACCTGTTGCTGCAGATCTTAATTTACCATTTTTATTGATCAAATTTTCCTTAGAACGATAGGTCTCTTTAAAATATGCACCCTCTGGGTGAAGCTGTAACTCTAATTTATCAATCCAATAATTCGCATCTTTCATAGTAGTATAAAGATACTAGAAATCATTAACAAAATAAGAATGATTAAAAAACACAATAAAAAATTTGGATGTTATACTATCACTTTAAAGCAATACTATCTTCTTAAAAATTGTATATTGACCCTGTTTTATCTTCAATAAATATAACCCTTTTAGAAAATCGGCTGTATTAATTTTTAACCCGGCAAAAGCATTTGTCTTTGTAAATACTGCTTGTCCTTTTAAGTTGGACATAACTACCGAAAATGCAGCATTATTTGGAACATTCAACTGGATAAAGTTATTTGCTGGATTGGGTCCCACCAGTATTTCTGGATTTTTGAGAGAATGATGCAGCCCCAAATAACCTGCGTTAAGCGTATTTACCACATCCAAGGCATTGCCTAATTCAAAAAAATCTACAGTAATAAAATTGGGAAACTTACCCTTTAATAGATTGTTCAATTCTATTCTGTTTAATAAAAAATTGTATTCATTTGCGATAGCCGATTCGGCATCCATACCTGTTCCGCTTAAAGAATTGGTGACAAAATGATTAAATATAAATAAATCATTCAACGAGTCCCCTCTATTATAGTCATCTGTAAAATCATTCACATTATTAACAGAATAATGGGTTTCCACGGCAAAGTCCCAAACATAATGGTACCAACCTTGAGAGGCGGATGCATCGGCAACATCCGAAAATACAACCAATCGTTTATTCAGATTAATCATTTCTTGCAATGTGGGCCAAGCATTGCCATTTACATGGGTATAAACATACGGCATCAAACCAGCATTGATTAACTCAGATTCAATGTCATCTGCTGAAACGTAGCATTCTAAAATGAGCGTTACAATTTCATTCGAATTGGCATCCAAAAAGTTTTTTAGCTCATTTAAATCAGAAGATAATGCTTGCGTTCCCAAAAGGGCACTACCGTGGTATTGCGTTGGTGTACCAAAAAAATCATAAACATCCAACATAAAAGCTCTTACTCCTTGGTTCAGCTGATCGGCAATTCCCAAATGTTGATTGGGTAGTGAGAAACCTTCTGAATCCGTATTATAAGCATTGTGTGTTGTTAAATAAGCAACTTGGTTGTATTGCTTTCCGCAATTATCCACGCTTCCATTGCATTGAGCGTAAACAGATGTATTTACTAGAAACAAGAAAAAAGAAGAACTGAAAAAGAAAATATAATTCATAACGGTAAAATTCTTGAACTAAATTACTACAAAAAACAGGACAAAAAAAATGGCTCGGAAATCCGAGCCATTTATTCTATACTTTAATCTTTACTTAAACTGATAGAACTTTTGAGAAGTACCATCTTTGTAACGAACAATTACAATTCCATTATAAAACTCATCAACCTCTTGCCCCAACAGATTTGTTCTTCCGATTATTTCTTTGAATGAATTATCAACTCTATTGTCTATACTAATTGTTTTTGAATATTCAAATTTCCCATCAAAATCAGTTTGTTTCAAACGATAATAGTTTAGTGTTTCTAGAATATTGTAATCAGACAAACTATAGTTTATAATTTGCGTAGAAGGAGAAGAACCTTCTTGCGTTCCTACCCATTCAAAGTCAATTCCATTGTAGGATTTTTCTACTGTGAAGTATGCGTTATTAATTTCACTTGCAGTGGTCCAATTCAATATGTTTCGGTTGTCTTTTTTCTCTCCAGTAAAAGATACTAGTTCGATTGGTAAAACATTTGTAGATGAACTACTTCCTAAAGTAAAAGGGCTAAAAGTAGAAACAGCAGAAGAAGAAGACATTGATCCTCCTGCAGCAGTACCACTATGTGCAGCGTTGTCAATCTTATCCCAATCTGTTCCATCAAAATGAGCTATTCTTAAATCAGCCACAACTGAAACTGCATTTTGCGATACCCAAGACATTTCAATTATTGCAGTCTCAGCAGTACCACCGTTGTCTATATCCCACCATTCATATGCGCTAATGTGATCTATATCACCAGATGTTGGAGTTCCATTGGTTCCAGATGCATCTAAACCACTAGTTTGGTCGCCTGGAGTAGGATGCGCTGTATTATAATATTGAGCTGTCCAAACATTAGAGGTTCCTGTTGAAGGTGTAATAGCAATTGACTTATAGTAGGTTCCATCGCCAAGAGGAAAGGTAAATTTTGTAGTTGCTGCAGTGGTTTTTACCATCGTTCCAATAACGTGCGAAGCGTCACTACCAACTGAAGCTGTTGCATTCGCTGAAAGCGTTAAATCGAATGCGCTAGCATCTATATCTCCAGACGTTAAAGTTAAAGCACCATCCATCTCCACAGCAGAAGCCAATACAATATTACCTCCAGAATTATTAACTGTTAAATTGACGAACTCAAAATTACCGGTAATAGCACCTACCAAATCAGAAACTACGATATCATCTAAAGCTATATCAGATGTGATGCCAGCACCACGTGTTGCCAAAAATCTAATCTGACAACTCGCCTCGCCCGCATACGCTGCCAAACTAATAGTATTTTGAATCCAAGCTTTTTCCTCTGAGTTTTGCTGCTGTCCTGATACAGACCAAAGCGATGTCCAGCCTCCACCTGTATTTACCTGTAGCGCCAATGAGCCCATATTTGCACCATACATATGATAATAATATGAAATTTGTGGACTATTATAAGCTGAAAAATCAAAAGTCTCTGTTAAATAATTAGTCTCGCCATTAATACCACCTGAAGCTTCGAAATAAGCATACGTGCCAGACCCTCCATTACCGGCGTCTACACCAGTTCCTGATGTTGCTGTTGTTCCGGTATTTGTATAGGCATCATATGTTCCTGAGTTATCAGTAGTCATAAAAATAGCTTGGGTCGTATAATCTTCCGTTACCGTTGCACCTCCTGCTATAGTTGCATTACCTGGATGCGTGATGGTTTGATCTGCTGTTCCATTAAACGTTAGCAATGCACTTGCATCTGTTAAGTCCAAACCATTTTGAGCACCCACCGTTAAACTCCCACCTAAGTTTAACTGATTAGCCACCATATCTAATCGACTGCCATTAGTTGCCCCAGTTGTTAAGTTTCCATTCACATTAATATTACCCTGTGCAGTTTTCACCCCGGCATTCGATATGGATAAATTGTTGTAGGTGCCCACTAAAACATTTTGTGTTCCACCATCGTAAGTTACTGTTCCCTCCGCAGCATTTAGCGTTCCTAAGGAAGTAGCCGTAGAACTTAAAACAAGATTGGCATTAGCATTAGTCATATCAATGATACCGGTTGTTGCATCCAAATCACCATCTGCATTTACTGTTCCATTACCAATATTCAATATACCGTTGTTATCTATACTACCGGAGACAGTTAAAGAGTTTGAAGAAATGGTTATATCTGCAGATGCATCAATTGTAAGATTTTCAATTGCAACAGCTGATGTTATTACTGGTTGATTGGTAACATCTGGTATAGTAACTTCAGAAAGGGTGCTCGGTAAGATATCACCTGTCCAATTAGATCTTTCTTCCCATTCATTACTTACATCACCTTCCCATAAGTTTGGAAATCTAATTAAAACTGCATAGTCTTCTATCTCTCCATCTATACCTGTAGCGCATGATGTACCTGTTGTGTTATACCTAGATAAAACTCGCATTCTAACATTCCCCTCAATAGCATCAGCAGGAACTATTATAGACTTAGCACACAAACTTGACTGAGCACTACCACTTCCGGTAACAGTACCTAAATCATATTCTTCATCAACATCAAACGTACCATTGCCATCCCAATCGATCCAGGCTGTCTGATAATTTGTATACGGTGCACCATTAGCATCCGCATAAACATCCAGGTCGTAGGTAGAATCTCTGTACACAACAGCTTGATAATCATCATAATAATCAGTATAGGCAGGTACAAAGGAATTACCAGAGGTATTGTCTAATGTACTAAAACTTACCCCGGTGATACCCGACAAAGCTCCTCCACCTGCATCACAATATTGAACAAAAGTAATGGCCGAATTGGCCGAAGATATAGACCCACATTGTACAACACATTTATAATATCCCGTAGAACCAACAACTGAAGTATTCGGTTGAACTGTTAAACTCGCAGTATTAGCACCAGAATATGTAACATTAAGAGGTGTTCCATCTACAATATCACCCCAACCGGTGGTTCCATCCTCACTAAATTGCCATTGATAGCTTGAGGCACTTGAGGCTACAACTGAAATAACATCTGAATTTCCCGCAACAATATCTAGCGTAGCTTCTGGATTGGTAGTTATAGAAGCAGCACTATTAAACGTAAATGAACCTGAACTCGAAGCAGAACCAGCTGAATTGGTTACTTGTATAACACCTGTAGTTCCCGAACCTACCGTAGCGGTAATCTGAGTATCGCTATCTACCGTGTAAGAACTGACAGCGGTAGCTCCTATGGTAACCGCAGAAGTTCCCCCAAAGTTGGTACCCGTAATCACAACAGGGGTAAAGCTAGCGCAACCATTTGAGGGGGTAAACGAAGTAACTGTAGGAATTAAAGCGTCACATGTAAAAGTACCTCCAGAAACCCAATCCGAATAGGAACTTGCTCCACAATCAGATCTTACCCAATAATAATAAGTAAAACCTGGAGTTAATCCAGATAAGTTATCTGTAACCACTCCAGCCGCAACAGAACCTGATGGAGTAGTAGCGTTATCTGGTGTAGTAGCTGATGTAGAATAATAATAATCATAACCATTGCTTGGAGGCGAACCAGGTGCCGTCCAGGAGATTGTTGCCGCAGTAGAAGTTATTGAAGAAGAAGTTGGTAAGGTTGGCTCAGCACATGTAACCTCTGTAAGATTTACATTATCAAAAATTATCCAATTATCACCGGAACCAAGAGTGTAAACAAACATTATATAGAGATTAGTTACTGTACCACCAGGATCAAAGTTAATCGTATGCACTTGACAGTCTGTTGCAGATGTAATATCAGAGCCTATTTGCGTTCCAGGAGCACCAGCTGAAGGAGTAGATGCCTTCCAATAAACTTTTAATGTACCCCATTCCGTAGATGCATTATCTGTGTAAGGAGAGTAGTAATCTCTCAACTTAGTTTGGAAATCTAAAATAATTGAACCCCCTGTATGCCCTGTTATTGCTGCACCAGAATATGCTTCAACGGCAGAGTTGCTTGACCAAACATTATCATAAAGACCGTTACCGGCACATCCACCAGAGTATGAGGTACCATCAGCAAACCCATTGATATCCCAATCTCTTCCACACTCACCAGGTCCGCTCCCCATATCACAAGAATAGGATAGTTGGCCATAACTAACTGAAGACAACGATAACAGCATCACAAAAAGTAAGCTAGGTATTTTGAAGTCGAATTTAAAATTCATAGTGTTTAGATTAATGTTTAATTAGCAATTCATGAACAAATATAAGCATTTATTTAATCTAAAATCAAAAAAAACAGTAGTTAGTGAATTCCCGCTTTACAGATTAACTCTAGCTATTACATTTATACTTTATGACGAATAAAACTTAAAAACGTTGCTTATCCCAGTTGCTTAACTGTAAAAAAATGCTTTTCAAAATCGAGCGTAATTAGAAAAAAATAATCAACACTTTTCGTATCACCCTAAAAACAGCTCGTTATGAGTATGATAGATTTTCAACAAAAAAAAAGGTGCTTGCAAAAAAATGCCCCAGAAATTAAAAATCTGCGCCAATTGCTTTAAACATTACTTAAACTGATAGAACTTTTCGGAAGTACCGTCTTTGTAATTTACAATAACAATGCCGTTGTAAAATTCATCTACCTCTTGCCCCAATAGATTCCTTCTACCGATTATTTCTTTAAAAGAATAATCAATTCTGTTGTCGATACTTATCGTGCTCGAATACTCAGACTTTCCATCAAAATCTGTTTGTTTTAAGCGGTAATAATTAATCGTTTTAAGAATGTTGTAATCCGTGAAACTGTAATTTACAATTTGTATAGAAGGTGAGGTTCCTTCTTGCCTTCCAACCCACTCGAAGTCTATTCCATTATAAGACTTCTCTATTGTGAAAAATGCATTGTTGATTTCACTTGCCGTTGTCCAATTCAGTATGTTTTTGTTGTCTTTTTTCTCACCAGAAAAAGATACTAGCTCTATTGGTAAAACGTTTGTGGATGAACTACTTCCTAAAGTAAAAGGGCTGAAAGTCGACACATATTCTTCTGCTCCTGATGAAGTAATAACCCCTGAAGCTTCAACCCCGACAGGTGTAGCTTCAATCAAATCCCAATCTCCATCAAAATGAGCAAGTCGTAAATTAGCAGGGGCTAGGACTGCATTGGCTGCTACCCATGGAATTGCAATTTTTGCATTTGCAGATCCACTTCTATCTAAATCCCAATATTCATATGTACTTACATGATCTAAATCACCTGCTGCAGATGCATCTAAAGTTGTCGCAATAGGCGTATTTGCTTGTAGAAAGTATTCAGCTGTCCAAACAGTAGAGCTTGCTGAAGAAGGTGTAATTGTTATTGCTTTATACTGGCTTCCATCGCCAAGAGGAAAAGTGAAATCTGAGGTTGCTGCAGTGGTTTTTACCATCGTTCCAATTATGTGCGAAGCATCACTTCCAGCTGAAGATGTTGCAACACTCGTTAGCGTTAAGTTATTGGCACTTGCATCTATATCTCCAGACGTTAAAGTTAAAGAACCATCTAGCTCAACAGCAGAGGCCAATACAGCATTACCCGCAGCTTTATTCAATGTAACTGCCGATAATTCAGAACCCGTATTACCCGCATGTGTAATTGTTTGATCTCCCGCACCACCATCAATGGTTAACAAACACGATGCGTCTGACAAATCTAACCCATCTGTGGCACCAACAGTAATGTTTCCAGCAACATTTAGGTCATGCGAGGAGAGATCCAAAACACAAGAAGCAGTTGCGGCGGTTGTCAAATTTCCATTAACATCGAGGTTTCCTGTGGCAGTTTTGGTACCGGCAGCTGAAATTGATAAGTGATTGTAAGTTTCTGTTAGAACATTTTGAGCGCCTCCATCGTAGGTGACGGTTCCAGTGCTCGGCGTAAAGGTCCCCAAACTAGTTACAGTATTTGCGCATGATAATTCTCCATCGCCTGAAAATGTTAAATTTCCACCTGTAGCATCAAAAGTACCATCTGCATCATACAACCCTGCTCCATCCATTAAAAGTGTTCCATTAACATCAGTCGTTCCTGTAGAGGTAACGGATGCATTCAAAATAGTTAACGTCTGTGATGCATCTATTGTCATATTATTTATATTATTGATTATTGTTCCTGCTTTGGAGGTCCCCTCAAAGTAAGTGGAATAAGCTACAGTTAAATCAGCAGCACTTTCATCGTATGTCCCGTCTGCAATTTCTATTCTTCCATCATCCGCTTGCGATGATATTTCTGTAATAGCTTTCGCTATTGTTAAAAAAGGATCGGATGAACTCTTACCTGTATTTGAGTTATCTCCTGTGGTTGCAACATAAAACACGTAAGTATATCCTGCTGTAGTTAGTTCACAGCTAGTACAGTTATCTCCATTACCCATAACCGTCCCTGTACCAGAAATAGTTAGATCACCTTCAACATTCATTGTTCCCGTTCCTGAAATAGAAGAACCAGTTCCAGCCGAAAAATCTCCTGTACACAATAACGTTCCGTTTACCTGTGTTCCTACGGCATTATTTCTAACTTCACCTGAAGTGCATTGTAATGTTCCTCCTGAATAAATTGTAACTGTAGATCCATTGAAAAACTCTAAACCATCAACATGATCCACAATTAGATAACCATAAACAAAAAGATCCGCACCATTTTTCACCTCCAGCTGTGCTGAAGAGAGCGTTACCGTATCTCCTGACGCAATGGTTACCCGATAATTGCTGTTAAGGGTGGCTGGTGGTGCTCCAGATGCGCTACCCGACACATCCCAAATAGACGACGTAGACCATGTTCCTGTTTGGTTGGATTGCCATACATGTGTTGGTTGAGATAGGACAAAAGAAGTGAATCCAGAAAAAAGTATTGAACAGAGTAGTTTTAGCTTTTTCATATTTTCTAACTTTACTGTATTCAGTGAGCAATAAATTAATTCTTAGCTTCTGATGATGCCTTTTTCATCTGATAGTGTTGACTAAACAAAACTCACAAAAAAAATTAATACATATTATCAATTCAAATATAAAAAAAATATTGAATGAACACTATACCGAACGACAAAATTGCAAATAATTAATTTATAAACATCTTGATTAAGAGCTACTTAACTTAACTAAACAATCCATGTCTTTTTCAAACAGCTAGAAATTATAGTGCCTAAATTCAGTTAATTTTTTATTTCTATGTCCAACAAAACACCTTCCAAACAATCAACCACCTCTTTGGCATTTTCTTTAGAAAAACACAATGGTGGCTTAGATTTAAGCACATTATCGAAAGGCCCATCTGTACTTATCAAAATATTGGCATTTCTCAATTCATTTTTGATATGCTGCGCCAGAGCTGTGTTGGGTTCGTTAGAATTTTCTTTAACTATTTCTACTCCAATAAATAACCCCGAACCTCTTACATCGCCAATTACATTATACCGACTTTGTAACTCTTTTAGAAGTAACTGGTAATAATCGCCTACGTCTTTTGCATTTTCTTGGAGTTTTTCTTCTTCTATAACCTCCAAAACAGCTTTGCCAATTGCACAAGAAACCGGATTGCCTCCAAACGAGCTAAAAAACTCAACGCCTAGCTCAAAGGATTCTGCAATTTCATCCGTAACTACAACAGCACCCATCGGATGACCGTTACCCATAGGCTTACCCAAAATAACAATATCAGGCACAACTCCATGCGCTTCATACCCCCAAAAAAAATCTCCTAAACGACCAAAACCAGTCTGAACTTCGTCACTTATACAAACTCCTCCTTGTGCTCTTATTGCTGGATATAGCGCTTTTAGATAACCTGCAGCTAGCGGAACCTGCCCTCCACAACCAACTATTGGCTCTGTTATAAATGCTCCTATTTCATTACCAAATTCATCCATTTGAGCAATCGCGTCTTCGGCATATTTTATTCCTGAATTAGGGTTTTCACTTCCATAAACTCCTCTGTAAGTATCAGGAATAGGCACTTTTAAAACATGATTTTGCTTTCCATCACCCTTTTCATTACTAAACTTATAATCAGACATTTGCATTCCGATTTGGGTATTACCATGGTAACCATGCTCCATAACCATAACGCTCTTTCTTCTTGTATGAGCGCAAGCCATTCTGTATGCTAAATCGGCTGCTGCACTTCCAGAATTAACAAAAAATACCTTAGTAAGCGACTTTGGAAACTTGGACAGTAAATGCTCTGCATAACTTGCTAACTCGGGGTATAAATACCGTGTATTTGTATTTAAAGAAGCCATCTGATTCTGCCCCGCAGCAAACACTTTAGGATGACAATGCCCTACATGTGGTATATTATTGTACGCATCCAAAATTGAATTTCCTGCACTATCATACATGTATTGAAAAGCTGCTTTTTCCATTACAATTGGATCTTTGTAACTGACAGATAAGAGTGGACTTACAACTTGTAAGCGTTTTTGTAATTCTGCTTCTGCCAATAGCTCTTTTCTTTTTGGGAGTTCGCAAACTTCACGCAACATTTTCTCAACAGCAATTGGACCAATACGTAATAAGTTCTTCAATAATCTCCAGGAATGTTTTTCGCTGTTTAAAGCATGCGCATTGTCAGGATCTATTTTTCTAGAATGTGCCGATCTGCATACACTTACCGCAAGTCTAGCAGCCATCACATAAAACAATATTTCGACTTCTTTTTCTTCAACCGGAATTATCGCATTGTATCCTTTTAACGCAGAAGCTATCCATTCTAAAGGCTGTTCTTTATTGTAACAACTGTAAACCAATGCTATTCCCAATTCATAAACTAAAGGCGCATAAGTAACATCTCCAAAATCAATAGCTCCCACTACTCGATCGTTTTTTACCAACACGTTTCCTTCATTATAATCACCATGAATAATTTGACTACGAAACGCAGAAATACGCGGCAAAACTTGGGCTTCAAACTGCTGATAGAAATATTCAACAATACTTCTATTATGGGCATTTGGAATATCTTTAATGTAAGCCAAACTAAAATGATAGTATTGTAAATCCCATTCGCATTCGCGCGCTTGAAGTGTATAACTTGTTATTTTTTGAAGTTGTAAATTCAATTCTGCCAAAAAGCCGCCAAAAGAAGTTAATAACGCATGCGAATGTGGAGCTCCAGCTAGAAAGTTTTCATCAATAAAGGCCAACATCCTGCAAATATGTTGTTCACCATCTATTTCAACTATCTTCAAGTAAGACCCATCTGAAAACTTTTCAGGAATAGGAAATAGACATTTCGCGTTGCGTTCCAAACTTAATAAAACCTTGTTTTCAGCTTCAAGGTGAGCCAACAAATCCTTGCTAAACGCATATGTTTTGAAGATGTATTTATTGGAATCACCGATTACACTGTAATTTGCATTGTCGTAACCTCCAATTTTTTTTATCTCGAAAGATTCAAAATCAAATTCAGATTGCAGTAACTCTTGTAAAACAGTCATAATTACACTTCGCTAATCAAAAAATAAAACAAATTAATTCTTAATTTTCTTTTAAAAATCTCAATAATAAGCGCTGAAAATGATGAACGCCTCTCTCTTTAGTTGGAGAAAATCGTCCTGCTTTGTAAAACCTTGATTTAAGCCCCTTATGAACACCTTCTACAACGTATTCGTCTTCTCTTTCCACTTTATCAAGAAGCGCCCCAGCTCCTTCGGAAAGTTTTGTTTCATCAAACACATAAGATACAAATGAAACTCTTGTTCTATTTATTGAAATAGGCTTTACAATGTTTATAGACAAACCCCATGGATAAAAATTAAACATCATGTTAGGGAAAATCCAATAATAGTAAGCACCAACTTGTTTTCCAAAATCAGGGTGAGCCTCAGGTAAATCAAACACTTCTTCTCCTCCAGATGAATACCCTATTTGTAAATTACAATAATCATACAGTATCGTTTCATAACTACCATAATCTAGCGCATCATTTAAATCAGGATGCACAAAAGGAATATGAAAGCCTTCTAAATAATTGTCGCAGTATAATGCCCAATTACAATTAATCAAATAATCTTTTGAAATTGTTTCATCCAGCTTAAAATCTTTTAGCGGCAAAAACCCTATTCGCTCTTGCATCACACTTGTAACTTTTTCAAAGTCAAATGCTTTATCTAAACTTGAAAATAGATGTCCCTTAAACAAGGAAGATGAAAATAAATGTAAATCATCACATGGTCGCGGGAAGTTTTTTGCTTCACTAAATTCAGGCATCATTTTGAAAGTTCCATCCAGGTTATATCTTCTTCCATGATACATACAAGCTAACTGCTTTTGCCTACCTGCATGTTCAACAACTATATTAGCACGGTGTGTACAAACATTACTTAATGTTATAATTTCATCTTTTGCATTTTTCACAAGAACAATTGGTTCGTCTAAATACCCCTCAAATAAGGTCAGTGGAAAAACAGACTCAGAAAAAGGCAATAAGTCTTTTTCCATACCCAACCAGTGCCAAGAGCGAATAAAGACACGTTCTCGAATTAGATCGAAAACCTCTTGACTTTGGTAAAATTTTGCTGGTAAAGTTTCCGCCTCTTCAATATTTTTATTTATTTCCAAATCGTTAATCATCGTTACTATTATTTATATAAATATAAAAAGGAATTCCAATCATTAATAGAATAAATCCATAAAAAACCACTTCTTGCCCACAACCTATTATTACCCAAATAGAAAATATAAACGCTAATAATGCCACGAGAACATTGGCTTTGTTTTTTACACTTTTCTTGTCCTTCTTAACCATAATCCAAAATGTAGCTATAGAAAAAAGGTATGGGGTAAGAACGGATAATGTTGAAAGTTTCATCATAAAAGAAAAGGCATCAACCAATGATTTACTATAATTAAACATCATTAATGCAGAAGCCAATATACTTGAGATTATTATTCCAATTACCGGAGAATCATTTTTATTAACCTTCCCAAATATTTTTGGAAATAGATTATCTTTTGCTGCGCTGTAAGGAATTCTTCCTTGTATCAAAATCCAACCATTTAATGCTCCCAACGTGGCAATAACAGCGCCCCAAGCAAAGATCATTTTTCCTGCTCCACCCCATAACTCATTGGCTGTATCTGCAAATGGTGCGTTCGAATTCTTTAGTGCTTCTGGCGGAATTACACATGAAACCACAAGAAAGCTGGTGATGTACAGAGCTGCAGTAAAAATGGTTCCGTAAATAGTAGCTTTTTTTATGATTTTCTCAGCATTTGCAATTCCTTTTGAAGGAATTGTAGCACTTTCCATTCCGAGAAATGCGAAAAAAGTCAAAGTTGTTGCTGCAGTTATACTTTCAAAACTAACCGAAGCATCTGCTGCCCACATTTCTAAATTCGATAGATCAATATAGAAAATTCCAACTATTGCTAAAAATATCAATGGAGCTACTTTAAGAACAGTAGTTAAAAGCTGTACAATCCCAATTGTTTTTATTTGCTTGGTATTTATCCATGTAAAAAACCAAACAAAAGCTAAACCGGTTACAATAGAATTGAGAGCGCTAGCACCAACAATTGGAAATATTACACTCAGGTAACTCACCAAAGCCACTGCTATGGCAGCATTTGTTGACCAAATTGAGATCCAATACCCCCAGGCAACTAAATAGCCTGGAAACCTCCCGAGTCCGAAAACTGTGAAAGCATATGGACCGCCTTCTGAATTTTTTAAATACTTACTTAAATAACCAAAAATTATTGACAATAAAATTGCTCCAAATGCAGAAAAGAGCCAACCAAAAACGCTGTTCAATCCATAGAAAGCTAACGTTACTGGAAGCAAGAAAACACCTGAACCAATCATGTTTCCTACAACCAAAGAGGTGGCGGGCCAAAATCCTATTTTATCCTGGGCTTTCATTTTTTCAAATATTGAAAAATATATTTACTCATGCACTAATTAATAACAGAATAAATCAGAAAAAGAATGAACATCAAAGAACGTAATCTAAAAATCAATATTCAATTGGACTCCCACAGAAAAGATTTAGAAAACCAAAATAATTCCAATCAAAACTTAAATAATACAAAGAAATAAACGACAATAATTATTTTGTTTGGTAAATTAGTAAAAAATATAAACAAAAATATAAATACCTTTACAGGAAAATTAGATTGAATACATACTAAATATTTCCAATAATCATGAATAAAACAGCCATTATCCGTTGTGAGCATTTTAATTCTGCTCACAGATTGCATAACCCTGATTGGAGCGAGAAAAAAAATCAGATGATCTTTGGGAAATGCAACAACCCAAATTACCATGGACACAACTACGACTTAGAAGTTAAAGTTATTGGAATATGCGACCCTTCTACTGGTTATGTGATGGACGCAAAAGTTCTTTCTGATTTAATTAAAGAAAAAGTGCTAGATAGGTTTGATCACAAAAACCTTAACCTAGATACAGAGGAATTCAAAAATTTGAATCCAACTGCAGAAAATATAGCAATGGTAATTTACAACATCCTAAAGCCTGAATTAGACAATAGCCTAGAACTAAAAATAAAGCTTTATGAAACAGCAAGAAACTATGTTGAATACCCTTACAATTAATGCTGTAAAATTTACTTTTTTTAATCTTACTGGAGAACCCTTCTGAGACCAATGAAAACAAAAATCATTGGAGAATACCAAAGAAAAAAAACAAGTATATAATCTTTTAATCCAAGAACCAGCATTAAACTTATAATCAAAAGCTGAAATCCAAGACCAAAAGTTGACAAAGCTGTCATCAACAATTTAGGTATTTTTTTAGATTCGGAAGCATTTGAATCTAGCAAGTAAATCACCTTATCGAACACGCCATAAAGCCCTTTGTAAATTCGAAACAGTAAATCTACATTTTCTTGTTTTTCAGCACCCAAGGCGGTAGGTGTATTATATTCGAATACTCTACTTGTGGTGTCACCATTTACATTATTCCTCAAAATAACATAATAATAATTGTACAAAGTTCCTTGTAATTGGATCCCTAAAAAAGCAAAAAAAGTAATTATTATACTAGCTTCCGTGCAGTACCAGAGAGCAGAGAAAATGAAAAAATTTAATATGATATCTGCAACTGAATCAAGATACCTACCCGTGTGCGAAGGGGTTTTTTTTACTCTCGCTAATTCTCCATCTGCCGCATCCAAGATCGATTTTAAAACTAAAAAAAAGGCTGCAAACCAGTAGTATTCAAATAAGATGCATGCAATAGCTATCAGACCGGAAACAATAAACCATAAAGTAACATCAATTGGAGTGCAGGAAGTTTCTTTAAGAGAATTAGCTATTAGCCGAGCGACAGGTCTTCCATAATCTGAAAAATCTAAAAACTTGTATTCTTTCGGTAACTTGGACATAGTATTTTCTTCGTTAATAATTCCTCGAACCGTGGTCTTAAGATATTTTCCTGTTTGAAAGGCAAATGTACAATAGCTTTACATATAATTAACACAAAAAATTAGTTTTGTTTAATATTTTGGTGTTTTTGATAAACAATTATGTAACTTTGCATCAAAATAGGTTGTTTATCAGAACAAATTATTTGTTATTTCAAAACTATCTGAACACAAAGTATAACGTCGAACCTTAAATTAAAACAAATTAAAAATGGACAACTTACTAATTGAAGATTGCAACAAAACCACTGATTTGTCATATGACGAGATAGGAGATGACCACATATCAACAGGACTAGAAACTCCAATGAAAAAAAATGCATTTGAAATGTCGGATGATGAGAAAAAAGAAAAAATTGCTCATTTATTCAACGGAATCATGGATGTTTTAGGTTTAGACCTCTCCGATGACTCCTTGAAAGGTACTCCGAAAAGAGTAGCAAAAATGTATGTTGAAGAAATTTTCTCCGGTCTTAACCCTAAAAACAGACCTAAAATTTCACTATTTGAAAATAAATATAGGTACAACCAGATGTTAGTTGAAAAGGATATTACGTTTTATTCCAATTGCGAGCACCATTTTGTCCCAATTATAGGGAAAGCTCATATAGCATATGTATCCTCTGGAAAAGTTATTGGGTTATCTAAACTTAATCGCATTGTGCAATATTATGCAAAGCGTCCGCAAGTTCAGGAACGACTAACAAACCAAATAGCTGAAGATTTAAAAGAAATTTTGAACACTAAGGACGTAGCAGTGATAATTGATGCGAAACATTTGTGTGTTTCTTCTCGAGGAGTTAAGGACAATACCTCAAGCACAATCACATCTTACTATGGAGGTGTATTTCAAGATTCTGCCAAGGTAACAGAGCTCCAGAATTACATAAACAAATAATTTACGACAACTTATCGTAAAGCTTTCCTAATTAGCTGCTTGTAATGATCTTCGCAAGAAGCTAGTAACCCCTGGTATTTCTCTGGAAAACTTTCTGTTTTGGGTTTATACTTCATAAAACCTTTTGAATCATGGATATTATCGTACCAATACTTTGCCCAAATACCATCTTCTTTTCTTGGTCCTTTTTCCCACTTTAACATGTTTTCGTCAAAATTAACTCCAATCAAATCGCAAAACTGCTCTAATACTCCTTTAGTATTTTGCAATATTAGTTTTGAATCCAAAACGATGTACGGGATATTATTTTCTTCAAAATAGTTCTGGAGCTCCGTATGATCTGCATATCCAATATCATTAATCGTTGGGTTCTCAATCACTTTAACAAATGAAGGAATCATTTCTTTTGGGTCGCGTATTAAAATAACGTTTACCACATCTTTCATAAATGATCGATTCAAATCCAAAAGGTGGTGCGTCATATTTTTAAAAAAAACTAGGGGTTTATCATGAACCCCCATCATCCAGTCAATCACTTTTTCTCCATCATTTTCTTGAGATGCAATTACCTCCGATGCCCCGGGATGGTATTCTTTAGCACTCGTCTTGCATAAATAAGAAGCATACAAGGGCTCATCTACCACCAAAGTATCACCCCTTTGTGCAAATGAATACATCAAAGTTGTAGAAATATTTCTAGGACCAGACCAAAGACATATTCTCGTTATTCCATCTGTAGATTTCATGAACTAAGAATTTCTTCATGTATTAATTCATTGTATAATTCTCGAAGTTGTTTTGTGAATTCTCCGTTCTTTCCTTCTCCAATTACTCTTCCGTCAATTTTGGTAACTGGCGTTAAACCTCCAAAAGTTCCTGTCACAAATGCTTCATCTGCTCCGTAAACATCATATAATGAGAAATCCTTTTGACGGCAAACAATTCCATTCTTTTCGCAAGCTTCAATTACCTTAGCTCTTGTTATTCCATTCATACAATATTGGCCTGTAGATGTCCAAACTTCTTTTCCTCTTGTTATAAAAAAGTTAGTAGCATTACAAGTTGCAACAAACCCATTTGCATCCAGCATTAATGCTTCGTCCGCACCAGCCTCTATTGCTTGTATCAATGCTTGAACTTCGTGCAATTTACTATGACAGTTTAACCTTGGGTCTAAATAATCAGGCGAACCCCTTCTAATGGTTGATGTATGCAAAATAATTCCAGTATCCAGACTAAGTTGAGCAGCTTTTTTATGCTCCGCTATTATTACAACATTTGGCCCTGATATTGTTAAACGTGGGTCCTGAGATGGCGTTTTTTTTATACCACGAGTAACCATCGTTCTTACATGCACATTGTTATGCATGTCGTTTGCTTTAACAGTTTTCCAAATATTATCGATTAACTCCTCTTTTGAAAATGGCAACGTCATCCCCACCGATGCAGCTGCTTCCCACATTCTTTTCAGGTGTAAATCCAAAAAAACCAATTTGTCATTGTGCAACCGCAGAGCTTCCCAAACTCCATCTCCAACTAAATACCCACTATCAAAAACTGAAATCTTAGCATCATCCCGATGCAATAATTCTCCGTTAATAAATATTTTTATATCCTTGTTACGCTCATCTGCTTCAGCGTTGTGAGTACCATGTACCATAATTCATTTAATTTTAATCGAAGTTATACTATTTGGAACTTTTTCCAAAAAATAAAACAACCAGCATTGCTAATGCACCAAAAACAGCAAACCCAATAACTAAAGGCACCACCGTTCCATTATATGATAGTCCAATATACACTCCAAACGGTACAGAAATAAATGTAGATACCGAACCTACAATTGCGGCACCCATTCCAGCTATATGGCCTAATGGTTCCATTGCTAATGAATTTAAATTACCAAAGAGTATTCCTGTGCAAAAAACGGTAGCGCATAAGTAGGACATAAATAAAACGAGCGGTGGAGAAGGTATAAACCCAAATATTACTCCTAAGAAAATAACAGAAAACAAGCAAACACCAATTGAAGCCCATTTAACCATTTTTTTCATACCATGTTTAACAACCATCTGTCCATTAATAAATGAAGCAGACCCTACAGACAATGCAATCATAGCAAAGAACAAGGGAAACTTCTCACCCAATCCATATTGTATTTGAAAAATTTGCTGGGATGAGTTCAAGAACCCTACAAAAGCACTAGAAATAAACCCTGCTGCTATTGTATATCCAATTGATGCTCGAGTTGTAAAGACTTCTTTTGCTGCTAAAAGCATTTTCTTCAATTCGAACTTTATTCGATTCTCCTTTTTTAAAGTCTCTTGTTGTCTGGTAGAAAACCAAACAAACAATATCAACCCTAATCCAAGTATTGTCCAAAATATAAAGCTCCAATGCGCTATCCAAAGTATTCCTTGCCCCATAAATGGTGCTATAGTAGGAACAATGATAAACGTAGCCATAACAAACGACATTACCTGGGCCATTTGGTCCCCTTTAAAGCGATCTCTAATAATAGCAACGCTAATAGTCCGCGTACCAGATAATCCAAATCCTTGAAGCGCTCTACCTAATAACATTATAAATAGGTTATCTGAAAAAATAGAGGTTAAACAACCTGCAAAAAAGAAAACCAGACCTATGTATACAGCTTTTTTGCGTCCAATTGCATCCGATAATGGGCCATAAAACAATTGTCCTATTGCCAAACCAAGAAACAATATTGATATAATCAACTGATTATCGTTGGGCTCAGTTACTCCCAAGTCATTTCCTATTTTAGGCAATGCAGGAAGCATCGCGTCTATCGAAAGCGCAGTAAGAGACATCATCATTGCCATTAAAGCAACGAATTCTCTAAATTTCATTATTGGTTTTTGCTGAGCTTTCATTTCGCAGGCGAAGCTACGTTTTATATAAATGCAATTTATTTTTAATCCTGCTAATCTTGATGCGTAAATCAAATATGTCCTATGCCGAAAGGATATCACTCTAGCCATCCCGATAGCTATCGTGCAGGCACTTCATTTTTTTTCCTTGATGAAAAAAACGAAGCAAAAAAAATCAAGGCTTCGCTCACAACCTTCATTTTTCTCCAATGTCGCTAAATTGAAAGAACTCACTGCGTTCAAACAGCTTTCAATTCTAACGCTCCTTGCTTGGGAAAAATCGAAGAACATTCACAAGGCCGAAATAAAACTCAAACCCTTTCGGCTTTTTTTGGTTAAGTGAAGCATCGAGTAAAAGAATTAGCAAGACTGAAAAGCTCCGAAGGAGATCAAGGAGTGGTTCCTGAGCGGAGTCGAAGGACCGCACTTAAACTTTGCGAAGAGGATGATTAAAAATCAAAAGTAGCCGCATCATAGCGTCTTTTTGTTTACTTTTTTATGGCATAAAAAAGTAAAATCCCTCCACGATAGCTATCGGGACGGCTTGAGCTGAACACCCCTAATCAACTGTCATTGATACCGCAGTGAAGCAATCTGACTATTAACGAAACGATTGGATCCAATTTTTCGAGCTTTCGAAATGACATCAAGTCGGAAGTTCCAAAACTATTCAGGTGGAATATATAAACGAGTTGATATATTTGTAATCTAAAATCAATCTCTTATGCTATCAGTTCGACAGACCACAATATTCTTAACCGCATTGTTATTTCTGTTTTCAATACAAGTTTCTGCACAAAAGAAAAACAAAAAGAAGAAAAACAAAAAGAAAGGGAAAATCGAAATAGTGGTTCCTGTTTTTGAAAATGGAGAAGCACAAGTTGTACCAGGATATAGTGGTTTTGACAATTGGATTCGACACGATTTGTTTGTAGAAACAACTTTCGATACAGATGGTGATGGTAAACTAGACCGAATGCACGTTTCTGTTACAAGACCCAAACAAACCGATACTGACAGCTTAAAACTACCTATTATTTATGTCACTAGCCCGTATTTTGCGGGAATAGCAGAAGACGTAGAAGGTGGAATGTGGAACGTAAAACATGAATTAGGCGAAACTTCTAAAGAACGTGTTCATGCCGAGGTTACTAGACTTGGCGAACGGCCTATTATTTCAAATTCCCATCTACTTAAATGGGTTCCAAGAGGATATATTGTGGTTCATTCTTCGTCTCCAGGAACGGGACTTTCTCAGGGAGCACCTACCGTAGGTGGGGACAACGAAACTCTGGCTCCAAAGGCAGTAATTGATTGGCTTTGTGGAAGAGCTAAAGGGTATAAAGAATTAAATGGGACAGATGAGGTAACTGCTTATTGGTCAAGCGGTAAAGTCGGAATGACAGGAACATCTTATAATGGTACACTTCCATTAGCGGCGGCAACGACAGGTGTTGAAGGATTAGAAGCAATCATCCCAATTGCACCCAACACTTCCTATTACCATTACTACCGTTCGAACGGCTTAGTTCGTTCCCCTGGTGGTTATCTTGGTGAAGACGTTGATGTTTTATATGACTTTATTCATAGTGGAGAAGAATCTAAAAGAGCTTACAACAATAAAACTGTAAGAGATACAGAAATGAGAAACGGAATGGATCGAGAAACAGGAGATTATAATGATTTTTGGGCGGGCAGAGATTACCTCAACGATATGGCACCTATGAAAGCTGCCTTATTAATGTCGCATGGTTTTAATGACTGGAATGTAATGCCTGAACATAGTTATAGAATTTATGCGAAAGCAAAAGAAATGGGACTTCCAACACAAATTTATTATCACCAGTTTGGACATGGTGGACCACCTCCTATGAAGATGATGAACCGTTGGTTTACGCATTACTTACACGGTATTGAAAATGGTGTAGAAAATGACCCAAAATCTTGGATTGTGCGCGAAGGAGATAAGATGGACTCCCCTACTTCATATGCTGATTATCCAAATCCAGCAGCAGAAAACGTAACGCTTTTTTTACACGAAAATGGCTCAACAATTGGCTCATTAAACCAAGTAGAAGCTATTAAAGAAGGATCCCAAAAACTGATAGATAATCATACAATTATTGGTAAAGATTTAGCGAAAGCTGATTCTTCCATACATCGACTAATGTTTACTACACCAACGCTTGCACAAGATGTTCATTTATCTGGACTATCCACTATTCGAATAAAAGTTGCTAGTAGTAAAGCCGCAGCTAATTTATCAGTTTGGTTGGTATCACTGCCTTGGAATGACGATAGTAAGGCCAAAACATATGACAATATCATTACAAGAGGTTGGGCAGACCCACAAAACAGTAAGTCACTTACTGAAAGCTCACCGCTAACTCCCGGTGAGTTTGTTGAATTGACTTTCGACTTACAACCAGATGATCATGTTGTAAAAGCAGGACAACAAATTGGGTTAATGATTTTCTCAAGTGACCAAGAATTTACGCTCTGGCCAGCGCCAGGAACAGAATTAACAATCGATTTAGACAACACTAACATTACTCTTCCGGTAGTGGGAGGAGCTACAGCATTGAATACAGCATTGGGTAAATAAGGTACCTTTAAGCTGAAATATTTCTTATGAATAACAACTGCTTTTTACCTTTTCAGTCCCGGGTGACCAATCGCTTGTTTCAGATAAGTTGAATGACCGGATTCATGGAGAGTGTTATTCTGCTTGGGCTGAAGGCACCCTCTTGCCTTCCCGCTAGCTATCGTGGAGGTATTTCATTTTTTGTCTTAACAAAAAAAGTCAAGGCTGCAAATTAATTGCTCAATATCTATAATTCTTTCAAGCTAGCTCAACCAAACTCGAACGCTGTAAACCGATTTTTCAAATCGACAGCTGACTCAGACAAGGTTTCGCTTAACGCTTGATTCGAATTGATATTTTATACAATTCATTTGAGGCCGAATTAAAACGATTTATTTTCGGATTGCTTAGAAATTAGGCTATAGTAATTCTGACTTTCTTTTTCTTTAATCGTGTGTTATTAACCTTAGGTAAAAGATCGTCAACGGCATTCGATTTAACAGAAACAAAAGCACAATCATTTTTTAACTCAATTACACCTAGCTCTCCTTTGGAAAGGTTTCCCTGTTTAAAAAACAAACCAGCGATATCGCCTTTTGAAATCTTATCTTTTCTACCTCCAGAAATAAACAACGTACTCCAGTCAGCTCGCTCTTGAAGTGGTTTTTTCGTTAATTGTTCTACGGGTAAATTACCTACAAAATCTGGTAAAGTTTCTTCTGCACAATGCAACACATATGCACTGCCATGGCTATTCATCCGAGCTGTTCGACCATTACGATGTGTAAACTCTTCGCTCCTATTCGGTAGGTGATAATGAATAATAAAATTAATTTCGGGAACATCAATACCCCGGGCTGCTAAATCTGTTGCTAATAATATTTGGTGTGTACCGTTTCTAAATTTAATCAATGCCCTTTCTCTTTCTCCTTGTTCCATTCCTCCATAAAATGTTCCATGAGACACATTGTGTTCTAATAAATATTCGCTCACGCGCTGGATGGAATCTTTAAAATTGCAAAAGATGATTCCGTTTTGATTTTCAAGATGAGCTATCAATTCTAAAAGTTTATCTAACTTATCTTTTGATGGAGCTATCACCAACTTTACTGCTAATTGAGAAATTTCCTCATCTAAATAATCAACAGTAACTGGATTCGTCAATTCTACAAAACCAGGAATTGAAACTCCTTGTGTTGCTGAAGTTAATATCTTTTTATTTACGCGCGGCAACAGCTCTAGGATTTCTCTCATTTCATTTTCAAATCCTACTTCTAGCGATTTATCAAATTCATCTAACACCAATGTTTTTATATCTGTAGTTTTAAAAGCTTCTCTTCTCAAGTGGTCTGCAACTCTACCAGGCGTACCAATCAGAACAGCAGGTCGATGTTTTATGTCTAACCTATCTTTAGATCCAGAACGACCCCCGTAAACAGCGTTTACTTTGAATCCTGTTCCCATTTCTCGAAATACCTGTTCAATTTGAATGGCCAATTCTCTGGAAGGAACAATTATTACGTTTTGAATTTCAAAACAATTACTGTCTAATTCTTTTAATAAAGGCAATAAAAAAGCCAAGGTTTTACCAGTTCCTGTGGGAGAAAGCAATATTACGTTATCCATGGATTCTATTGCTTCCTTGGCTTCTATTTGCATTGGGCTTAATTTCTCTATTCCCAATTTGGATAGTATTGCTTGTTGACTTTTTCTTCCTGTAAACATGTTGCAAAGGTAGTTTCTTAATATGAAATACTTTGTTGTATAAAATATAAGTAGAAAACAACTAAGGGTGAAAAAGAATACCTACAACATAAAACTAACCTTTTTACCTAGATATTTAACCAAATTAAGGCAAAGTTATCTGCAGAATGGAAAAATGGATATACAACAAAGAAGTAGTTAATAAATTAAAACAAAAAAAAGATACCCCCTGAAACACCCTAATTGTGGGCTTTTTAAAAAATAAACAAACTTTTGTTTAACTTTTATTTGTTTTTGTTAAACATTATATATTATCTTTGTTCAATATTTATTAAAAAACGTTAAACAAAACAAAATGAAAAAACAATTATTATCATTCAAAAATCTATTCCTGGCATCAACAATAGTTATGTCAAGCGGGCTTGCTCATGCGCAAACTACTGTTTACGATGTAATCGCTAACAGTCCGAATCACACCTATTTGACAGCAGCTCTAGACCAAGAGGGTTTGAATACAGTTCTTGATGTCAATGCTAATCAGTACACGGTTTTCGCTCCTGATAACGCAGCTTTTGATCAATTAATTATTGATCTCGGATTAGCAGACATTAACGATGTTCTAGCGCTTACTGATTTATCAAATATATTGCAATATCATGTGCTTTCAGGATCTGTGCAGTCCTCTGCGGTTTCGAACGGACAGATTGTGAATCCACTTCACAACGACAATACATTGAAATTAACGACTGATGGAGCAAACGTATTCGCGAATCAAGCGCAAGTTAATGCAGCCGATTTGATGGGATCTAATGGATATGTACACTCCATCAATTCTGTTCTCTTAGATAACGAGACAGTAGCTGACATTGCAATAGACAGTCCAAATCACACTACACTGGTAGCAGCTGTAGTTGAAGCACGCTTATTACCTGCACTAACAAATCCCTACTCTGAATTAACAGTTTTTGCGCCAACAGATGCAGCATTTACAGCAGCCTTGTCTGCAATGAATATTTCTGCAGCTGATTTATTGGCTTCACCTGATTTAACAGATATTTTGTTGTATCATGTTTTAGGGGCGGAGGTACTGTCAACTAGTCTTTCGAATGGTATGCTAGCTGAACCCTTGAATGTTACAAACACGCTAAAAATTACTATCAGCGGTACAGACGTATTTGTAAATCAAGCACAAGTAACAGCTGCAAATGTGCTAGCGGATAATGGAGCAGTGCATGTTTTAGACGGAGTAGTACTGCCCGGTGAAACAGTAGCAGACATAGCAATAGACAGTCCAGATCATACAACATTAGTGGCAGCGGTAGTTGAAGCTCGATTGCTTCCTGCACTTACCAACCCTTTCGCTGAATTGACAGTGTTTGCGCCAACAGACGCGGCATTTACA
>Ga0181563_10001146_pt1 | contig 26203 bp, 25 predicted proteins | sample 011ome_25_FD_133759 | JGI IMG/M metagenome (GOLD analysis project Ga0181563, IMG submission 133759) | Coastal salt marsh microbial communities from the Groves Creek Marsh, Skidaway Island, Georgia - 011512CT metaG (megahit assembly) | ecosystem: Environmental > Aquatic > Marine > Intertidal...
GGATAAGCACCCACATCGTATCCAGCACCATCATTCACCATTATTCCTGTTCCACCAGCATCTCCATCATTATTACCATTATTAAAAAAGAGATTGTAAGGAGTTCCAAAATTAATTATTTTTCTTTTCTTTGCTTGTTCTCTTTTCTTTCTGTCTTGTTCGTCCATCTCTGCTATTGACTGCGGAGTAATAGTGCTTTCTTGCGGAACACCCATCATCACTTCTACCTCGTCATCTCCCGCTTGTGGTTCTCTACCTGAAAGATAAGACCCAATATTTCTTGCGATGTCGCTTCCAACTCTCGTATTAAAATCACCACGAGCGACATTTTGGTATGTTTCCATATCTCGCTCTTGCTGTTCTCTTCTTCTTCGTTGTCCTCGTGTTTCTACTGCTCCACCCTTCTTTTCCAATACATTCTTGTAAAAGTTCGCTCGTTGTAGCGTCTTCTTGGCGAACTTACCAGGATTAGAAATGATATGGTCGGCAAACTCACCCAAATCTTTTACTCCCAGTTTCTTTTTGGAAGCGTTAAACTGCTTGGTGAATGACCCCCATTTCATCTTGTCGTAGTCAATCTCGTCGCTCATTATACTATATCCACCTATTTTTTTTTCAAACTTCGGTAAGTTTTTCTTGCCTTTGATGACTTGTTTCCTCGCAATCTGTTCCTTTGCTTGTTTCGGGTCTATTTCACTTGCCGTTAATGGTGTATTTTTTGATATTCTTTTGGTAGGACGATACACAGGGTAATCCTTACCGCCAATATCTTCCCACTCCTCTTTGAACCAACGAGTTAGTCCTTTCTTGGTTTTACTGCCTAAATACTCACCACCCCGCTTCTTGTATTCTTTGACTATCCAGCCACTCTTGTAGGCACTCGGTTTCTTATATTTTACATCTGCTTCTGCTTTCACCTGCTCGTAGAGTTGTTTATTTTTCGGTTCGCTCATTAAAATAAGCAGAGATAATAAACTAATGTTGCCGTATAATATATGTTTAGCGAGGAAGAACCAATCCTTACTGAAAGTGAAAACTATTGCTTGTTCCCCATACAATATAACGATATATGGAGTATGTATTCTAAATCGTTGGAATGCTTTTGGAGAGCAGAGGAAATAGACTTATCAAAAGACCTTGATGACTGGAATAATAAACTTGATGATAATGAACGATGGTTTATCAAGATGATACTTGCTTTCTTTGCTTCCAGCGACGGAATAGTAAATGAGAACTTGGGTAGTCGTTTCTTCAACGAAGTCGGTATTCAAGAGGCAAAATGCTTTTACGGATTTCAAATTGCGATGGAGAACATTCACGCACAGACTTATTCTGTATTGATAGACACCTACATCAAGAGTAAGGAAGAGAAAGCAAAATGTTTCAACGCTATTAACGAGTATCCTTGTATCAAGAAGAAAGCGGATTGGTGTTTCAAATGGATTACCGACAAGAAGACCAATTTTGCTACTCGCTTGATTGCTTTTGCTATTGTGGAAGGTGTATTTTTTAGTGGAGCATTCTGCTCTATCTTTTGGATAAAAAAACGGGGTCTTTTACAAGGTCTTACTTTCAGTAATGAACTGATTAGTCGGGACGAAGCACTTCACACCGAGTTCGCCGTGTTGCTTTATTCCAAATTGCGTAAGAAAGTGGAGGAGAAAGATGTGATTGAAATATTCAAGGAAGCAGTAGAGATTGAAAAGGAGTTTATCTGTGAGGCGTTGCCTTGCCGATTGCTCGGTATGAATAGTAAAATGATGTGCGAATATATTGAGTTCGTTGCTGACCGCTTGGTATTACAACTGGGATACAAGAAAATATGGGGAACGAAGAACCCTTTTGCTTATATGGAAATGATTAGCGTAGAAGGTAAGACTAATTTCTTTGAGAAGCGTGTGAGCGAATATGCTCTCGCAAGTAAGTCTAATATTGCTGACGATAGTGTGTGGAACTTGGACGCAGTATTTTAGTGTAGGGTGTAGGGTGTAGGGTCATTATATTTTCAAGAGCAAAAAAATAATGGTGATGGGTGATAGTTGTTGTAAGTGAGTAAAATAGCACCCTACACCTTACACCTTACACTCTTGATGTGAGAAGGTAAAGTATTCTTCATTATAACAATCATCAAGGGTTTAATGTATCCAATCTTGTTAGGGTCATCATCAGTTCCGTCATCATTCAAGAAGCGAAACCCTTTTAATGGTTTCTTCAAGAAACGGATTTCCACATTATCTCTCTTGTAAAAATAGTCGTGAAAATATTTTGTGTGAGTAGATGCGGGTAAAAGAAAGACAAATGTGCCGAATGTAGAAGCAGCCTTCTCTACAAAGTTGCCTATTTTACTATCAAATAGAGGGTGAATATACGCTACTTCACCAGTCCAATCGTGGGACAGAGCATCGTTCTCTGCTGTGTAATACTTGGGGAGTAAATGGTTCGCATCACTCGCACAAGCATCAAGAGTAAAGTCAAACTCCTTACTGATTTCCTCCCAAATATCTACTGGTGTCCGTAAGTATTTCATACTTTTAGAACAACTAAAAGACAAACAATTCTTTTGGTTTTTTCTATTCATATATTATAATGGAAGAGATTATTTCCAGTATAATATGGATTATTAAATTGTGGTTGGCGGATATAATGTGGGAATGGTTTCGTATCTGTCTTGCTTAATCGTGCTTAATATAATGCTTGGAAGCAGTATCTACACTTGTTCCCATCTCCTTTGCGTCCTCTTTTAATTCTTTTGCTTGGTCGCCGTATTTCTCTGTTAGATAAATATTTCTCAACATACTTGACCCAACTTTCTTACCAAATATGCGGTTTAATGCTCTCGTCATTTCCGTAGATGTAGTCATCGGTTTCCCGTCGTAAGTCATCAAGAAGGGAGTGGCGTTGCCGTTCTTAATTCCCTTTGCGTCAGGGTGAAACTTCAAATACACTTTGAGTAAGTCTTTCAAGTCATCAGGAATGTCTATTACTTGGGTCTTGTAAGTCTTCTGTGTCTTGAAATTATTGAATATCCATTTCCAGCTCTTCATATCCAAGTAGTTATATTTCTTATCATCAGGAACGCTCTTGACTACGACCATATCCGTATAATCTTTGTTTCGGCGAGGTGCTTGAAGACAATACAGACCGAGAATAACTGCGTCTAAAAGTTCCTTATATTCACCCTCACTAATCTTGCGTTTTCCTTTAATCTTGGGAACTATTTCCATTAGGTTCTCACACTTGGAACTGACGGCATCTTGGGACAACCAATTATCTTCTTGCTTCTCACTCTTGGCGTTGTTGGTTTTGAGAGATTTATTAATCGCCACTAACATATCGTAATACTTGTTATACATTCGTTTATACTTGGGTTCAGGTCTGTCTTTTAAAGAAGACACTATCGCAATAATGTAAGTGCGTTTTGTGTTGTCCTTTAATCCTTCCAACTTCTCCATTATTTCAGGTTTCGCTAAAAAGTTAAGGTTCTTGATGTCCTTGCCGTTATTCAACTTTGTTAGGTTGAAGGTGTATAGTTTCCGTGATGATGCGGAAATATCAGGTTTAAACTCAAATGGGTCAAAAGAGGAACTCATCTATATTAATCCAGCAGATTATTTTTTGGGTTCAAACTCCCTAAATAAATCCGTTTTTGGATTATAGTGTTGGACGAATACGCAATCCCAATTGCGGTCGTAGTGAATGTAGATTTTCTCTCCCTCATCATTTAGTTCAATTATAGAAATGAAGTAGCAAGTTTTTTTGTCGCACATTTTATACTAAATCATTAGATTATTTTGTATCCCTATATTATAAATGAGTGGTTCTTACTATGTCTTAAACGCCAAATACAACTCCCTACTTGCTTTAATTAGCGGGGGAGGTGGTGGTGGCGGAGTATCTAACCCTATGACGAGCGACCTAAACGCTGGTGGTTTTGATATTACCAACGCCACCGATATAAATGCTGTTGATTTAAATGCGAGTGCTGACCTGACTGCTAATCGTGTGATTGCGACCAATTTAGTTCAGGGTGGGACAATTGACGCAACAGACATTCTCCTCACTCCTAATATTAACCGAACTGATGCTCCTTCCTACGGCAATTTAGGAGCAATTGTCCCTGCTACTCAATATGAGATTGCTACAATCACACCAAAAGCAGATGCCGAAGGGACTATATTAGGTGTATTACGAGGTCTTGATAGTGGATTGAAGCATACTGTCTTCTTTCAGGTCATCGCATACGCAGATAGAGCAGTTATTCGTATCTTGAATAATGTGAGTGAAAGCGATACACCTATTTTCCTGTCGTTGGAATACGGAGAGGATAGTGTTGATGCTACGAAAAACTCCTTAACTTTCACTTGTGGAACTCCATCTTCTACTTGTGAAATTGCCTTCTACCAAAATGGAGGTGATAAAGGAACAGGATTAGCGTATGGTTCTCCTTTCATACCAGCCACAAGTGGAGTAATTGCTACACATTCCACTACCTACGCACAGGCAACCTTGAACTTGAATACTGCTGGAACAAGTGCTAATTTCCGTGTTGAAAGCAATCTCTTTGCTGACGATACAGACACGAAATCATTACAGACAAATACTCTTGCGACTTATACCAACCCTGAAATCCAAGTGGTAAGTGATATGAACCTTGTTTCTTCTTCAAGTATCAAACAAGCAATTTCCGTCCAAACAAACAACCTCGTAAGTGGCGGAGCATTTCCTATCCAAGCATCAAGCGATATGGATTTCCAAAATAACTTACTCGTAAATAGTGTTGATGATTTCTTGAATATTGATGAGAATATTGACCTACAAGCAACAGGACACGGAATAGTCAATCTTACTTCCTTGACTGGAACGAATAGTGGAGCAGACGATATTGTGATGAATAGTGATGTAGATATGAATAACAACGCCATTATTAATGTGGATAATATCAAGACGGACAATATCTTTGAGAATACTGCGGCTAATGGTATTACTATCCACAACGAAACCAATATGACGAATAATAAAATCATCAATCTCGCAGCCCCAACTGCGAATGGAGATGGAGCAAACAAATTATATGTGGATACTGTTGCGGGGAGTTCAGGAGTTCAAAACCCGATGGTTGCTAATCTTGATGGTGGTAATTTCAACATTACTAATTTATCAGGTATTACGGCAACCCAAGTTCAAAATGACGATGGTGGATTGATGAGTTCAAGAGGCACATTCTTACACGGCGGTAGTCTTGCTACAATCGGTCAGTTCGGCGTGGGAGGTGATGAAATTAACTTCGCTCCTAATTCTACTTTTAGTATCAAGTCATTTTCAGGAGCAGACACTTATTTCCAATACGACCAATCTACACAGACATTATCTACTCTTTTTGGAGCAAGACAAGAACTCGCAGGTGGTTCAACGCTGGAAGTAAAAGGAGCAGCGGATATTGCCGTAGCAACAGCAGGTAAGATAGATGCCTCACCAGGCGGTTCAATCGTGTTTAATTCAACGGCAAACCCACCAGGCAATTTTGGAGAGTTGAGTATGCTTGATGTAAATGGACTGGGTATTTCCAACTTCCCTCAAACACTCGGTCTTGTGAATACTGTCGCTCAACCCCAAGTAATCGGTTGTTCTACCATTATAAACACTCGTATTGATTGTTCCGTTGTTCCTTTTAATAGTGGAACTTCGTGGGACAACACGAGTGATGGGTCAATCATCTACGCAGTTGATAGTAATACTCTCGTATTTCAGGAAGGACTTCCAACAGGAGTAAATAACCACGACAACAATCAAGTTGTTTTTGATGGTTGGTTAGTCGGTGTTGGTGCGAATAATGCTTCCAATCTTGGAGGTTGGGTATGTAGTGGTGGTGCTTCTGTTGAAGTGATTGGTGCTACAACTGGTTCTTTCCCTGTTCCCTGTATTCTTGGTGATGCTACTTCTGCTTTCAACCGAGAGAACAGACCACTCCCACAAGCAGGTTGGGTTCGTGCCGATGAAACAAACAGAGGTGGTGTAGCACTCGCAATACGATTAAATATTCCACCAGGCGATACGATTAATGTAAATGACCCCGCCAATCTTGATGTAAATATGAATAAAATCATTATTCAAAATATACCTATCTTATAAGTAATCTAATCATCATATAATAATGTGTAGTTAATATATGATGGAGGAGCAAGATAGATGGACGACAGAGGTGGAGGAATTGCTTGAAAAACTACGAATAAATTGCGTTAATTTAAGTGAATACCACCGCAAACGCTATTACCATTTCAAAGGATATGGTAAATATTTTAGACTGCCCTTGATTGTGTTGGCGAGTATCAACTCAACGGCATCGGTCGGTCTTCAACCACTCGTGGAGCAACCTCTCATCAGCGGTATTACCTGTATTATCGGTATGTTGATGGGGATTATTTCCGCATACGAACTCTATTTAGGCATTCAGGCAAATATGGAACTTGAACTAAAACAGAGCAAAGACTTTTACACTTTAAGTATTGACCTATTTAAGACACTTTCCTTACGAAGAGAGAACAGAGGAGAAGGAGGCAAAGATTACCTACAAAAGAAATACTCTCAATATATCAAATTAGTTGAAGCATCAAACCTTCTCAAACGACAATTGAAAGTGGATACACTCACTACTATTCCACCTGATTTTGTGGATTTAACACCAGCCAATAGCGAACTCAACTTGGACGAACCGATGCGGTCTGTGTATCAACAACCAAGACCGAGTATTGAAGGAGGAGGTTTCTCTCTCATTCCTCCAAAAGAATTGGAGCAATTACAAGACGAAATACCGAATAATGAATTATACGCAAAAACAGACAAAATAGAAGAAGACACAGAAATAGGTGAAAATGCCTTATAATCCTTATAAAAGTATTATTTCCATCACATCATTCCGTAAAAAATTGATTTAATTTTTCACTATACTTCTATATGTATAAAAGACAAGGAAAAGATGATGACTGAACTACGAAGCGAAATTATTGAAAAGATGACCTCTAACGAGCAGATGAACGCTTGGAAGGAACAAATCGCCAAGATTGACGAGCAGTTCAACGGGCGTGATGATATGCCTATCTGCTGTATCTGTAAGGGACACTTGAATAATCCCTACGGAAACAACCCTCAACCCGTTCGCAAGAGAGGAAAATGTTGTGATAAGTGTAATTACGACAAGGTTCTTCCCGCAAGAATGGGTGGATTGATGGATTTAGGCAGTTGGGAAGAGCATATTTTACAACAAAAAGTAATGGCGATTGCGTCTTATCCAGCTCTTTTGGAGTGTTGGAATGAAGACGACCACTTCCCTTCCGTTCAAAAGGTAATTGATGACTACACCAAGAAGGTATTATCACGAGGAATGATGCCCCAAATCACCCTTACGAAGGACAAGCGTAGCATTTCGTTCGTTGATGCCTACGACTTCTTCAAGAGTAAGAAAATGAGTGTTAGAGCAATCCCCAAACAGACGGGGTGCTTGTTGTAGTTAGGATTGTAGTTAGGATTTTAGGATTTTAAATTAAGTTAAGTAAAGAATATTAAAAAGAAAGGGCAACCTTTTTTTTACAAATCAAATAGTCGCTCAATCAACGCAGGTGGAATAACGGAACGCTTTTCAGGTCTGTTCTCTCCTCCGTTGTGAAAATTGATATAATACTTCTTCCTGCCTTTGTAGGAATAAGTGTGCTTTATCCATTTCCAATCTACTCCTTCCACCATTTCACGACATTTCTCATCTCCCCACAACGGCATATTACTCCAAATATGAGTAGGTTTTGGTGTATGATAATCGTAATTGGCGTAATACACTAATCCCCTGAATGCTCCATATTCTTCGCAAAACTGGACGAGAGGAGGATAATATTGAAGCAGCCCTCGTGGGTTCTCAATAAACCATTTTGGAGGTTGGAAATACTTTAATATTTCTATTGTTCGCATTATCATCGCACCACCGAGCGTTGCCTCTTCTTGATGTTCGTCTTCGTGTCCGTATATTTCATCTTTCGTTCTGTATTTTCCTGCCGTAGCAAACGACCAAGTTCGGCAATCAGGACTGCCCCAAACCATATCAAAATGGTCGGGTGGATATTGGGTATAATCCCATTCCATTATATCCTCCGTAATTGTAGCATTAAACTTGGGATTGAAATCCAAACTGACGACTTCCCAACCTCGCTTTTCAGCAACCTTGCCTACACTTTTCGTTCCACAAAAGAGTTCTAATAATCGCATATATTATTACCGCAGGTTTTATTTTCCCTAAATTAGATTAATTACCAACTTTCCAAGCAGTATGCGAAGCAGTCTTGAATGTCCCTATTTTACAACAGAAATAATAGAAATCCACCCAAATCGTCCATCTAACGGACTTCTTTTTGGGGCGTGTTCCCAACCATTCTTCTCGTAATATATGCGGTTCTAACATATATTAGGAGGATATTTTTTCCCTAACCAACACTATTCCAAATACTCGTAAGCATTTTTTCAATTCACTCAAACTATACTGACGGAAATCAGGCGGATTTTCTCTTCCAATTTTTTTGTAGTAGGCATCTAAAAATGGGTAGATGTCTTCTTTTTTTAATTTAGACATTAGTTCTTTATTCTCCATACATTAAGATTAGATTATTTCGCCTTTTTGTTAAACGCTTTTTGTAAATCTTTCAAGTTCTCAAACAGGTCAGTATTATTTCCCCAAAGCAAAGCAGCACTAAAAAGTGAAGCAGAAGGGATTAGATTATTTATTAAGCGGTTTTCTGTCTTATTTCCTAAATGTCGTGCTAAATAATTCTCCCTTTTTTTCTTATCGTGATGGTCTATATATGTGCTTCCTGTATCGAGTCCAAAATGGTATGTCTTTTTCTTACCACCCTCTTCTATTACAATCTTGAACCTCTTGTGAGGTCTTTTAGAGCAAACTAACTCCAATATTTCTATCGGCATTCTTATTATAATATAACATTATAATATAAGTATGAAGAAAAGAACGCTTGATATGATTAACGACGAAACTGCCGATTTAATAGATGTTTTTTCCCTCAAAGGTAAAGCACGACTTATCGGCAGTCAATCATTACGAGCAATCCAGTATGGTAGTGATTACGATATACAGACTGACCTAAAAAACACCACAGGAGAACAAGTAGCGAAACGCCTCCAAAAGGCATACGAGGAAGCGAAGAAGAACCCTGACTACTGGATTACTGATTTTAAAGCAGGGTGGGACGACCGCCTCATCTATCGTGGCGATTATTCAAAAGATAGTATTGAAGATTACTTGGAGAAACACAAAGACCTCATTCCCAAGAAACGAGCAGCAGCTATTCGCAAGGCAGATGGCGAGGAAGAAATCAAACTCGTAAGGGACTTGTTTATACTTCGTTGGAAACCTGCCGACATCAAACGAGGTTGGGTCAAGATGATTGACGGCAAAAAGAAATACTTGAAAGATGCCGTCCTTGATAAAACCACTCTAAAAATAGACCTTCTTGGAAAAGTAGGCAACCAATTCGTAGAAGTGAGTGAGAACTACACTATCAAGACGAGAGATGGTAAGAACAACGAGGTCAAACAATCACGAGAGGAAATGGAGGAGGATTTTGAAGACGAGATTACCTACTACGCACGAAAGGATAGTTTCAAGGCACTCAAAAGACTATTTTCGCTCTTACAACTGGACGGCAAGGAGAAGCACAAGAAGGCATTAGACCAAATGGTAGAGTTCTTCAACTCCCAAGTAGGATATTTAAACAAAATCAGGAACGAACTGAAAATATTGGAACAAGTCCTCACGCAGGATTTTAGGAAGGTTAAGTGGGAAGATGTGGAAGAAAATCTCCAATTTATCAAGGAGCAAATCAGTAATGTCTATCAAATACCCCTCAATTCATCTGTTTTTGCTGATATAGACGATATGACCGAAAAAGACGCTCTTGTAAGAATTGCCGACCTAATTGCCTATTTCACAAAAGTCATCAACGAACACTCAAAATCCTTTTTGGAGAAAATGCTGTGAATATAATCTACCGCTAATATATAATGAACTTTGAAGACAAGGGTAGATTTCTCGCTTATCTAAAAGACGACGACATCAAGGACAGGAAGAAGTGGCGTAAATTATTCCTTACTGATAAACCTAACGAAGTGGTGGGTGGAGCGTTTCGTGATGTGAAACTGAAAGACAAACCAAAACTACACTTTCAACCTGCTCCTGATAAGGATATTGAAAGAAGCATTACCTACATCACAGGTGCGTCGGGTAGTGGTAAATCATACTGGACGAGAATGTATGTTGATGAATACAAGAAGATATACCCCAAGCGTGAGGTGTATCTCATCTCGTCCATCAGCGACGATAGTAGTATTGATAAAATAAAAGGACTTCATCGTATCAAGATGGATAAGTTGCTTACCGAAGATATTTCGGCAAAAGATTTCAAGGATAGTTGCGTCATTTTTGACGATACGGATTGCTTGACGGATAAGCGTCTTCGCTTGAAAGTCCAAGAAATACTAAACTCCGTGTTGGAAACAGGCAGACATTTCAACTGCGAGGTTATTTATACCAGCCATCTTGCGACAGACGGACACCAAACCAAGCGTATCTTGAATGAGTGTAAATCAGTCGTTATTTTTCCTTCGGGACTTGGAGGCAGAAGTATCAAGTATCTCCTTGATAATTACTTCGGTCTTGATAAAGACCAAATTAAAAGAATTAAAAAACTGAACTCTCGTTGGGTTCAAATCAACAAGGGTTTTCCTATGAGTTGCGTGAGTGATAAGGAAGCGTATGTCTTGAATGACCCTGATGATGACGATGATTAGAATTATATAAGTATTGTTGATTGGTATTACTTATATAGTATATTGAAAGTGTAGGGTGGTGATTACCCTACACGCTTACTGAAAAATAGAAAATGACCCTACACTCTTTTTTTGTGTGATGATGTATGGTGTGGGGATTGATGAGTGATGGGTAGTGAAGGGTTGGGAGATATGGTGGAAAAGGGTGTAGGGTGTATGGTGTAGGGTGCGTTTCAACTCACTACGGACATTTTTCTCCTTCCTTGCTTTTTTTCTACCTCTTAACTTCATTTTACCCTACACACCCTACACACCCTACACTTTTATAGTATGGTAAGGATAAAAAAAGATAATAATAGGATAATCACACCTATTATCATCTCAAATATTATAAGTTTTTTTCATTTTAAAATCCTCGTCTGTGTAGGGTCAGCGTGTAGGGTCAAATCCCCACCCTACACCCTACACTAATTCTCCTTTTTCTTCTTTACAATTTTCAACTTTTTCTTTGGTTTTGGTTCTTCTACAACTGGTTCGGCAACTTGTTCTGCTAATTGGTCTTCATTTTCATCTTCATTTTCTACAATCGTGTTTCCCACTCCAATTTCAACCTCATCATCACTCACTTCCTCACCATTTTCATCAAATACAGGTTGAGGATACACATCGCTCGGTTGTGAAGGTTCAAGGTCAATCAAACAACCAATCTTGTAGTGTTTTCGCAACTTTTCAAGATGGAACTTGGTTCTTGCTCCCTTGTTGGTTCTTGTGCCTTTTTGAAGACACAACTTCGGCAAGTCAAGCGAACAAGTCAGTTTCTTAACCAAATCACCTGTTCCATTCACATCATACTTACCACCCAATTCATCACGCCATTCACGAAACTCCATCATTACTTCACTACCATACCGAGCAAAGTATCCCTCACCATCAGTTTCCCACTTCTGCGTGTAGGCACGAGCAACATACCACTCAAAGAACTCATCAAGGGGATTACGGGCGAACTCTGCGAGTTGCTTGTGGTATTCCGTGTGAGGAATGACCCATCTGTTCCAGCCCTCAATATCCCTCTTCATCAAGAAGGAATACAAGGAAACACAATTCGCATCATCGTCCCAAGTTTCCGCAAAACTCTTGAAGTAGTCCCAGTTTTTCTTGAACTCGTCGTTCATCTTGATAATCATATTACGGCGTTCTTCTTCTTCCAATTTTACTGGGTCAAAGGAGTTGGTCGGTGTAATGAAACGATGAAACGATTGAATGACGAAAGGTTTAATACCCTTGTCGTTGATAGTCATTTCGGGGTCAGTAATAAGTGCCTTGATTTTGTTTTCTGCTCCGTAGGAATTACGCTTATCACATTCACTCAAAACCACCAACAACGAACTCGCCATCAAAGGATTAAAGTTGCCCCATACATCTCTTTCAGGTTGCGAGGTTTCAAAATAACCGCCACCCATTATCTTCTTGATGGGTGTAAGTGCGATTGTTTTTCCTGTTCCTTGTTTTCCTGTAATGATGAGATGCGTGGATTTTTCTGCGGGTTTTTGTAGCAAGTGAGCGAACCAATTGAGAACATACTCATACGCCATCTCGTCGTAATCGCACATTACTTTAATGTGATTACACCACAAATCAACTGCGTCCTTCTTGTATGCTTCACCTTCAAGAGGAATATCTCTGCCGTGATACTCACTTGGTTTCCACAAGTTAAGAGTATGAGGAGATACATACAAAGGTGGAGGCAAGATTTCGGCATCTTCCTTGCGTTGGATAGAATTGTCCTCAATCCATTCCGTAATGAACTTGGTTTTCTTCCGCTTTCCATTACTACAAGTCTTCATATAAGACTGATGTTCGTAAGCAGCCACTAACTCACCACGATTGAATATTTTGTATCCATCAAATCGTTCATCACCATTCGGCAACTCGGTAGTGAGTTTCTTGAAGTAATTACTGGTGTTGATGATTTTCGTGTGTGAGCGTTCAAACTTTTCCTTCCAAATCAGGTATTCTTGGTCGGTGTTTTGTAGTTCATTATCTACTTCTTCTGCTTGGATTGCGTCTTCTTGTGCTTGGATTGCTTCAACAGGATTGACTACATCGGCAACAACCATATTTCTACGAGCATCAATCAAATCCAACTGAATAGTCCAATCTTCGTAAGGTTTTACTTCCATACGCATCTTGAACCCAGTCTTTTCAAAGATGTAGTCATTTACTCCGTTGATGTGAAACTCAACATCGGTGTAGGGTGGTGGTGGGAGTGTAGTGAAACCATCATACGCAAGAGCAAGTCTGCGTGGAACAACAAGGGAATTGTCTAATCCATACATATATGCTTGGTAAAGGCATTCATTCTCAAATATACCGAGAATGTAAGAGAAGGCAGAATTATCGGCACTCCAAGAAGCAACATCAGGTTTCTTTACTCTATCTCGTAATTCGGGGTTCGCTTTTACGAGTTTTAATTTAAGAGCATTTACTTCCTTCTTCAATCCCTTATACCACTTGTGTCCCATTTCAGGTCGTTCCCAATTACGCACCGCCATCGGCATTTCATTCTTCGCAGGTCTTCCGTCCAAAATCCCACCCTTGCGGACACCATTCACCTTGTCGCCTTTCGCCCAACATTCCAGCCCTCCGCCGTAAAGACACGAGTTAATGAGTTTCTTGATGTGGTCTTTTTGTAGAGGTGGTTCGCCCTCTACGGAATGGTGTTCGCTCAACATTTTAATAATCGGTTTTTTGTCCTTGACCCATTCGTCAAGATGAGGTGTAGGAATACGCAATTTCACTCCAATACAAGAGAGGATTGTAGGGTGTGATGCTACGAAATCGTAATCTACCCAAGAGTAGTAATGGTAGAAGGTGTTGCGAATGTTTCTCGCCAAACAAGTAAGACCCAAGTCATCGTTAGAGTAAAATCTTCCAAGACCTTTTTTTTGGTGGTAAAGGATTTCTAATTTATCGTTGTTTTTAATTAATCGCATTCTTTTTTTTAGTAGAGTTTTGCTTTCAGGTGTGAAGCGTGGGATTTCAAGGTCAAAAGGAGCATCACTTCCATCTCCATTCTTCGCTTTCACAAAGAGGAGATTTCCATCAGCATCGGTTTTCTGCCTGATTTCCCAGTTGCCTTCAACCTCAACATACTCATTATCGGGTATTTTGAAGGTGGTATTATCGTCCAATACCAATTGTGCTAAATGAGGGTCAATATCCTCTTGAAACTTGCCGTGAAAACAAGAGTAATCACGAGCATCAACAACCGCAAGGTCAATTCGTCCGTCTTGTGAGAGATAGTCCATCGTATATACTTATATAAGATAATAATTCTTTAAGTATGTTTCGTGAATATTGATATAAGTCATTACCATATTTTTATTTCAATTTTTTACTAAATGATGTGATGGAAAGTATTCCTAAATAAGGGAGATTGCTAAAAATGAATAAAAATGAGTTATTCATTTTCAGGAGTTTTTCCTAAATAACAAGGGTGGTTGGAAGATTTTCTCTTGCTTCCTCTATTCTTTGTTCTTTGCGAGGTTTCAATACATCTTTATAGTATGCTCTGCGTTTCGCTAAAAACGCATCATATTTATCAGGGTCAGTTCTCATTTTTGCTAAATATCTTGTCTGTTTTTCCTTGACTTTTTGTGGGTTCTTTTTTTGGTAATTCGCCACATTCTTTAAATGCGACTGATACATCTTTTCCGCAGCAGTTAAGTTGGGGTTCTCGTTTTCTTTATCCATTATAGTATATACTTATATAAAAATATTCCTTTAAATATGTTTAGGTAAGTATTATTTAATGCGGTGGGTTAATTGGAAATGACCCTACACCCATCACCTCCAACACCCACACCATCAGGAAGCGGTTGCGACCATTTCTGCTTCCTTAATCTGTTCTTCTTTCATTAGTTTTTCTTCTTCTTCCTTAATATATTCGGCAGTAAGTTCTTTCACTTCTTCTTTTACTTTTTTAACTTTTTCTCCCAATATGAACTCGGTTTCTGCTAATTCTTTGGTCTGTGAATGATGCTCTCTAATAGCGTGAATATTCTGTGGTCTAAATAATACAAGACGACCTCCTAACTTCTCTACTCCAAAATGGTAGATTTTTCTGTCGCCTCTCTTACAGATGCCTTCAATATCATCACATTCAATTCCTTCAATTGAACCTGTGTATTTCACGAAGAAATATCCGTCTTTTCCTTTGAGTTGTATATCAACTATACAACCCACAAAATCCCACCCTTGATTATCATACCAAGTGCTAATGGCGAGTGGTTCGCCTTTGTAAGAACAAGTCCAAGAAATATTGGTTAGGGGTTCAGTTTCTCCTAAACTACTCATATATAATCTAACAAGAGAAAAAAATAATCTAATTATCCCAAAATGGAAGATGTGCTAAACTTGTATAAGGTTTTCCCCTTCCCCTACCACTTAAAAACCCCTTCAACCATTCCGCTCTTGCTTTTTCTGCTAATCGGTCTTCTTCTCTGCGTTCGTAGTCGCTTAAAGCAGCTCTTCGTTTTCGTTCTGCTTCATCTTTGCGTTTCTTTTCTGCTTTCTCTTTGAACTCCCTTTTCTTTTGGGACATATTATACATCGCTCGTTCTTTTGCTCTCATTACTTTACCAGGCACATCTCCTTCCATCATACCCTCTTTTTCTTTGTTCCGTCTTTCTTCTTCCTTTCTCCATATTTTATCCATTTTATTCGTTATTTTCTTCAATTGTTCCCTTATATTCGCACGATGATATTCATCTTCATCGTAGTTGGGAATATGTTCGTAAAAATCATCTCTATCTTGCTGTGTTAATGCCCTATCTACAACCTCTCTAATCTCGGCATCACCGAAAATAGACCACGCTTTTTCTTGGTATTGTCCTGATGGTTTCCAATCTTCTCTTTCTGCTGTCCTCCATATCCATCTGTGTCGTGAATAAGGGTCAATCTCGTAATTCTTGAAAAACTCGTCTTCGTTGTCGTAGATGTATTTTTCTACCTTATTTACTGCTCGTTCTTTTCTCACGATTGCTTCTGCTCTTTTTCTTATTCGCATTTCAGCAGTCCAAGCAACTTTCTTATCACTATCCTTTCTGTATTTCTCTTCTTGTTCTTCGGTCATCGTTCCTTCCTTTTTTGCTTTCTGTGCCTCTTCTCGTTTCTTCTTATTAGAAGCAAGAGTTTTCAATCGTTTTGCTTCTTTCCGCTCTTCCTCACTCGCATATTTACTGGGTCTTCCTGCTTTGCGTTTCACAGGAGGAGGGTCAATTGCTTCCGCCAACGCTACTGCGTCTGCTTTCAACTTATCAAAAGTATCCTCTTTTGCTGATTTACGAGTTGTTTTCTTTTGTTCTTTGTAGGCAGTAGATACGGCAGGGTCTTTAATCGCAACCATATAGGTTAGTCCCTTGTCCTTCGCCCATTCACGCACGAAGTTCGTCCAAGCATTCCCTTTCTTTTTCGGTTCTTCTTCCATACTATACTATACCTAAATATTATTTTCCATCGCACCCACATCTTTTTTGGATATAATCTACCAATTGTGGTTTTCCAGCACCCGTTAATCTAAAATTATCATATTTCTTGGGAAGGGACTTGATAATAGTCTTCAATTGTTTCTTGGTGAGTTTCTCATATTCTCTGCGATTGAAAGAAGGAACGATACTATTCTCGTATCCTTTACCCACTTCCACATCAACTCTGTCTAAAACACCTGTTCCGTGTTCTTTGATTAAATCAAGTGATTTAGATGGAATGGTTAAATCTGCGTCTAATACTCCTTTTGCTGAAACTGGGTCTAATGTGGTGCGAATATTGGTTTCATTCGCTTTTTCTCCGTGTTTCTTTTTATAACTATCTAATCCAATTCCAGTTGCTTTATTCAAGTTGATTATTTCTTTACTATCTTCTCCTACATCACTCGCTATTTTCGCACCGAGCGAATGACCTAATGTAGTTGTATGGTCTTTGCCGTATTTCTGCTCTGCTTTTTTTTGAATATCTTTGGAATGTTGAAATCGTTTTGTTCCTTTCATACTAAATCCCAACGCCATTTTTAGATTATTCCCCCAATCGTGAATACCTTTTGAACCACGATGAATAACTACGGCATCGTGAGTAGTAGGATTGTAATATACAGATACTCGTTCTCCCGAAAGACTTTCATCTCGGTTGTATCCGTCAATTTCTTTGGGTGCTTTGCCTTTATTAGCGTAAGATGCGTCCAAAAACTTACGAATAAGTTTTGTATTCATTTTCCCACCTTGTAGGAGTTCGTAGTAATCACCTGACCCTCCGTAAGTGCGAGGACAATTAGAAGTCTTGGGTAAAAATACTCCCTTGCGGTCAAGTGCTAATACTTGCTTTACATTTTCAACACCGAACCGAAGGTATTTATCTACTTCTCGGTCATATTCGTTGTCGGGGTCGGCAAAAGGATTGAAACCCGCAGCGTGGGGATTTCTATCTCCTGAATGGACGATGAAAGATAAGTCCTTGAAAAGACATTCGTTCATCTTTCCTTTAATATTCTCATTTACAAAAGTGCGGAGTTCGGCAGCCTTACCTTTCTGTGCGGCACTTGCTCCACCCTTCACCTTTTTTGTTCTTGGTTTCTTCTCACTAATAACGAGTTGAATGGGTTCGCTATTCTCGTCTGCTTGAAATAATACCATTATATATGTATAATGAGATTATTATAATAAAAATCTGCTAAATTAAAGGAAACGGGTAGGCATATAAGAACCTGCGGTAATAGCAGTTCTGTATCCTTCTCCATATCCAGTAGGCATTCTATAACCCTTACCTTCGGTTGTGTCGGGTGTTTTTTTGGGTCTTCCACGCTTCTTCTTTGAACCTGGTGTTTGAGGAGGAATATCACCTTCATCATCACCAGCATCGCCACTATCATCACCAAAAGGGTCAGCGGGGACTGCTCTTCCTTGTCTGCGTCTGCCTGGTTGGGAGAATGTATCAATTAAATCACCTGTTCCTTGTCCTTCTAATCTTTGCTGAATGCGGATAAGGTCGTCCTTAATTCCAGTAATAACTGCTCTAAATCTTTGGAGAGAAGCAGGTTGAAGATAAGTAGCAGAACTATCATCTATTCCTTTTACCGCAGCGACCATTTGGTCGTTCAATCCTGAAATAGTCTGTTGCTGTTCTGTATTGAAAATAGCGATGGAAGGGACTTGCTGATACATATAATTCAGTAATGCTCGTGCTTCCTTTTCAACCGCAGATGTTCCACCAATAAAGCGGTCAATTGCTTTACTACCGAATTGGGATACGGAAGTGTGTCCCAGCGTAAGTTGATTTTGGATTTCACCAAGAGAAGCAATAATGCTTACCATTTTCTCGTAGATGTAGTTATACTTGTCCTGTATATCACCTACTAATCCTGCGGTGGTTTCTTGTCCTTTATATGTCTTCTTCAAGTCCCTAACCACTCTCTTTTTTGCCGAACGGAGTTCATTTAACTCGTATGCGTTGGGTTGTAAAAATTGAGGCATTATATACTATACTAACATTATATAATGACTAAACTATTTAATATAATCCGTGTTCCTTCACATATTTACTTGCTTCAATCATCTTCATACCTTTATCTTTCATTACTTTTTTAACTATTTCTGCTCGTTTAGCACGACCACCGCCAGTTGCTTTCACAACATCTTTCGCAGCTTCATTTACAGATTTCTTGGCGGATTTCTTCGCAGCACGACCGACTTCCTTAACAAGGTCAGCACCAGCAGCCTTACCTCTTTTGGCGACTTCCTTAACAGCAGCCTTACCCATTTTCTTTGTGCTTTCAATAGCATCTTTGAGAGAAATACCTCCCTTTACTGCGGCTCCGTGATGGACTTGTCCGTCTTTGCCTAAATAAGCACCGACCATCGCACCTCCTTTTTTACCTTTGTGTGCTTTTTCAAGGAACTTACCCATATTGAATGCTTTGCCGTATTTCTCACGACCAGCAGCAGCCATTAGGGGAATAGCAATAGGAGCGATTTCTTTTGCTACATCAAGAGTTCCAGTAAATCCTTTCTTGAAACCTTTACCGAAGTCTTTCCAAAAATTACCACCCTTAAACTTCTTCATCGCTTTCTCTACCACTTCTACCTTGTCCTTCATCGTTTTACAAGGTCTTCCAGCAGCCATCATTAATGGGAGGGCAATTGGAGCAATATCCTTTGCTACACCAAGAGCATCTTTTAACCAATTACCGCCAACCATTTTCTTTTCAAGTGCTTTTACTTTCTTTGCTCCGCCGAATGCTTTATATAAATCGTATGCTTCTTTTCCAGTTTTGGCGACATCAAGAGCAGATTTAGCACCTTTACCAATATCACTTAACTTAAACTTACCTCCACTTGTTTCACCTCCACTTACGGATTTGTAAAGGTCGTATGCTTCTTTTCCAGTTTTCGCTATATCAAGAGCGTCTTTTGCTCCTTTGGTTAAATCACTAAAAGAGAACTTTCCGCCAACTGCTCCGTCCATTCCAGCATATCCTCTTGCTCCTCCTGAATGAACTGCTAAACCTGCGTTCATACTAACAGGAGGGTAAGATGGAGAGTTTCCGCTTAATACGAACCTTTCAGGTCTAACTCCGCCTACAATTTGGTCTTTTGGGGAATGAAAGGCATCGGCATTTCTGTATCCCATCGGGGACGGGTGATACGCATCGTAATTGTGCGTCCAACGCTGTTTATCCATATCTCTTAAACGAGATACTAAATCCTTGTTGTAAGGAGTGTCGTATGTGATGTTCGCTTGGGGCATCTTTATAATATATACCAGCATTTTTAATTGAGAGGCATATTAAATAATTAATATGTCTATCTAAAACTCTAAATAATATGGAATATGAACGAGTGTAGGGTGTAGGGTGTAGGGTCAATATATTTTAGATTGGAAAAAAGATGGACTACCTCTCACAATAGTTCAAGACCTCCTAAATAAGACCCTACACTATTCACCATACACTTAACACAATCTATCGGCAAGTTTTCCACCGCTGGAAACACCTCCACTTGGGACACCACCGCTCATCACACCACCACGCTTTTCACAAAAGCGTTTGACGATGCCGTGAAGGGGCATATTAAGCATACTTCCACCAACCATACGGGCAACTTCGGCAGATTTCATCGCTGATGCCTGTTGTTTGGATTTGGCGGACAATACCATTTCCTTTGTAAGAATACCAGTATAGATTGCGGATACTCCCTGTTGAGTAGTCATTATACCGCTATTGACGGCAATAACACAGATTTCAGGAGTGATACTATCACCTGAACCAGCAGCATCAATAGTATTGGTTGCTCCAATTTGGAACTGGAAGTTATAGTTTCCAAGAGAACCGCAAGTAATATAATCGGGAAGACTTAAATCGTAAGCAGGGTTGATTACCAAGAGAGAACCAGTTGTGTTGATATTAGTAGCATCACCACCAGCGACCGCTTGGGAAGCAACACCGCTAAACTCACGCCAAGATTGGGTAGAACCATTCTTAACAGAAAGTCGCCACAAGTCGTAAGCAGAAGCAGAAGAAAGAAGACCTGACTGGTTATTCAAGTTGATACTAATATTATTCACTTGGAAGAAGGCATTAGCATCGTTGATAGTCATACTACTCATAGGTTTTCTTACATTAATGATGAAAAGGTCGGGGATTTGATTGATTTGAAGATTGCTTGATGTAAGAGTTGCTGATGCTTGGGCGGCTACTGCGGTTGTATTAGCAGAAGAAGTCAAGTATCTTGGGAAATCCATATAAGGAACAACATTCTTGGTTTCAATCAAGTCGCTTGGTTGAGTAGAAAGGAACTTCAATAGGAGAGCAGGGTTGGAAGGTTGGTTAAGAACACCAGCAATAGCAGTTGTGGAAGTGAAACCATTAGGATTAGCAGCAGTTCCTAAACTAATGCTTGTGATGTAAGGAGATGTGGTGGAAAGCAATCTCTTACAAGTAGCGTCCATATTGAAGGTGAAGGTCATATTATTTACTCCTAAAAGACCTTGCTGATTGTATTCGGGGTCGCCGAAAATGAAGGGAGAAAGGAAAAGAGGTTCAGCAACAACGGTGCTGATTTCAATAACCCAAGTATCGGCAGGGTCGGTAGATGTAAGAGAACTATCAGTTCCACCACCAGTAATGTTGTGGGTAATGTTAAATGCTACTGGGTGAGAACCACGAGGAACTTGGTCTATATCGTAGGAAGCATTAGCATATCCAGCAAGTCCGTTGTTATTAGCACCTACACCATCGCTATAACGGGCGTATGCTTGGTCGGGAAGACTGGGGGTTGTGCTGTTAAATCTGTATAACTCACGAGAGTTGTTAAGACGAAGCAATTGGGGTAGAACATCTTGAAGATTGACCGAAACGGCGGTGTTGTTAATTTGGGCGGTTGCGGTAGTCATTAGGGAAGCAAGAGGGAATGCTTGAAGAGCAGTATCACTTCCGTAGTTTAATACCAACTCACCGACAGGAACGCCAGTAGCATTAAGAGTAAAACTAATTCCTGATGTAAGAAGGACATCACGACCAATTACTACATTCTCGCTTGGAACTTGAACCGAGAAGATAAGGGAGGAATTGGAAGCAGAGGTAGAGGGAAAACGCTGGTATGTGGTTTGGGAAGCACCTGACTTGACGGCAAAGTCAAGGTCGCTGGTAATATCACCAATCACACTATCACGCACAAGGACAGTTTTGAAGTCGCTCATCTTTATAATATACAGGCAGATAAAAAATATATTATAAAGCGTCTAAATTGCTAAACTAAACCATTTGCTTATATGACCCTTTCTTCAAGAAAGCAACCTTAATTGTAATTGCCTCGCCACTCGCCAATCTAAAAGGATTTAATTTGCCGAACTTATCTCTCCAAAATACCTGAATATCAATATTGCTTAAAGGTCTGTTTCCGTAGAGGGTGATTAGGCGATATTCACTTGTGGGATTATAAACAAGATTAGGTTTATATTGTCCTGTATCACTCACTAAATCTGTGATGATATTGGCGAAATCACTATTACTTCCTCCTAAAACTAATTCCTGTGAGTTGTTATAAACAAGAGGGGTAGATACTTGATTTGGTTGAATGGGGAGAGTATTGGAAGTAAAGACTAAACCTACAATAGGAGAGAAATTAGCAATTGTAGAATATTCCTGATATACTGCTACGGCAGTCCAAGAAGAAGGAAGAGGAGCAGTTGGAGGAGGATTGGGTGTAATCGTCATTTGGTCTAAACCTCCTATATTAAAAGGTTCAAAAAGGAAGTTCTTTCCGTTCAGTCCAGCCCCGTATCCTAAATACTTTGTAGGAAAGGAAGGGAAAAGTCCGTAAAGAGGGGCATTAAAATATAATTTGATTGGAGAATAACCAGCAGGGGGAACTGGATACGAACCAGCAGCGAAATATTGGTAGTATCCATCTGTATCAAAATACAACACGGCAGAGTTAGAAGTGCTGTCCCAAGTCATTACAGGAGCAAAAGGGGAAGGTAGAGTAGCACCACCAGCCACAGCAGCAGCATCAAGCGTAGCGAAAGCATCTTGAAGAGTTCTGTTAATTAGCAGAGGGATTACCGAGTAGTTATAAACATTATAATACCCAGTTGCTATATTCTGTATCTTATTTGCGGTTTGATTGGGTGGAGGAGGAAGAGGAGCAGAAGCATCTTGGGGAGTGTATTGGACGAACTCTTCGCCTGATGTATAAGTTGTTCCTGTTGCGGGGTCAGTCCATTCCAGCGTAAGAGAATAGATACTTAAATCTCTATCTCCTTGATTGGGTTGAATGGAGGGAATAAATACAGGGAGAGTTCCAGTTTCAACAGTAAAGCGAAGTATGCTTAAATAGTAATCTTCGGGGTTCATCACAAAGGGGTTTGCTCTCTGTTCGTTAAAGTAAAATACGGGTGGTTCTGCGGTTGTGGATTGAAGGTTGCTGACTGTTATATCAAAGTATATTTGGTCGGGAGCAACAGCATTCTTTACAGGGTTCAATTGCGACATCTATAATATTAGTGGAGATTATAAATGTGCTAAATATTATAGATTAAAAAATGGTTGAAATGCCTTAATGATAATCGGCAACTCGTATCGTTTGGGGACTTCACCATCAAGGTTAATAGTTCCGCTGTATGCCGTAGCAGCGGTAGGTTGAGAAACATTTTGGGGTGCTTGGGTTGGTGTGATTTGATAAACACCTTCAACAGGAGTGTTGGCGGGAACACACAGACTATCAAAATCAGGTGTTCCTGATGTTGCTCCACTTGTATCGTTGTCCGCAACAGAACGACCATTATTTACTAATGAAGTCCAAGTTCCGCCTGACTGCGTAATGCCGTATGCTCCACCTGCTACATCGTCCTTATTTGGGAGGTTAGGCATATTTGCGTCTGTAATTGTAAAAGAGAGAGTAGCAGTTCCAGCAGCTCCCGCATCAACAGTTCCCGTATTCGCCGTTTTGTAGAGAGGTAATTTACCATCACTACCCGTAGCACTACCAAGAGGATTGGGAAGAAGAAAACTATCGGGGTCAGTAGGAGTGCCGAATTGATTGCCTAATATATCAAAGAGAGCAGGATATTTACTTTTTTTTAGTTCTTGACCTTGAACGATTAACCAACCAGGAGGCGGTTGCGTTGCTCCAATATTCGCCCAAAAAGTCATACAACCAATAGGAATGGGGTAGTCATTATCGCCTAAAAGTCCTTTTACCGACATACTTATACTATAACATTACATTATATTTGTTATAGTATAACATTAAATCTAAATACTTACGATGCGAACACTTGACTTCCCAATACACGAATAATAGGAACAATCTCAAAGGTAGGTGGGTCAAAAGTTCCCTGATTGATTGAAGCAGTAATATCTATACTATCGCCCAATCCAGTAGTAGGGTCAGCATTAGGAGCATTATAAGTCCAACGAGGTAAGATTTGGTCGCTTCCCAGTCCTCCGTTGCTACTATACCCAACATCATCACGCAAAAACTTATTTTTATCAGGAACTCGTTTTAGTGTAGCACTATTGGTATAAACATTTGTAGTGTATTTGTTTCCTCCACCATCAGTTTTATAATAACTTCCTTGAACTTTTGTCTTCGTAGCGTCGCTTGAATTGTCGTAGGCAAGAGGGAATGTTGGAAGCATTTCAGGAGTAAGAGTAAGTTCCGCAGACGCAATAGTCGCTTGTGATGAAGGGAGAACTAATTCACCCGCAGATTGTCCTCCCAATAATAGTCCCCTGTATTGTCCTGTAAAATCAGGATTAGGCAAGTTAGGTAAGAAAAACTTTCCTGCGTCAGGGGCAGATGGAGAGTTTTGGTTGTATTTAACGCCGTTGTTGAAAATCTTGTAAAGGTCAGGATACTTCGCAATCTCTAATTGTCTGCCGTCGCATACTAACCAACCGCTCGTTGCTTCAAGGTTGTCTTTTAGATATGGTTTAGAACTATCATTACACCACATCATTATAGAACCGATAGGCACAGGAAATCCGTTTAGTCCTTCTGTATTCAAAGCACTCATCTTATATTATAACTCTACATTATAAAATAAGATTAATATCCCTAAATTAGTATTGCGGATTGGGGTCTAAAATGAAACCTGATAGTTGAGGCACATCTTCGTATTCAATAGTAGTTCCTCCACCTTGTCCCTTGTCGGCGATTGCGTCTTTTCGTCTTCTGCTTTTTGTTCTTCTTCTGCGTCTTGTTGATTTACATATCCTCTATAAGCAACTTTCTCGGCAGCCTGACTTGTTTTAATTGCTTGTTGGCGGTCTTGTCGTGCGTTAATAGCATCAGCATTACCGCCAAGTCTGTAAGAACTCTGTGCCTTGATGAGGTAAATACAGGTCATACCTCCGTAATTGACTTCGTGAGTGGCGTTTAGTTTTATATCGCCCACCTTTTCAGGGTTGGGATTAGAGTATTCAATCGTCATATCATCAAGAGTAGCAGTAGCACCTGTTTCATTAGACGCATTCAGTTTCACAATTTTAGGTGTAGCAGTTCCATCTGTATTTGTTGCTTCTTGTGGATTTTCACCACGAGCATTCAAGGTTCTACCCGTTATACTATCTTGGAGGTCAGGATAAGTTGCCGTGAAATCACTTGCGGCAAGAGCAGGAATATTCGCAGCAGCTATACCAGGCAAAGCATCGCTGGAATGGATTGTAGGTGGTAATATTGCGAAGTTAGTAGTATCATCGGTCTTGATTGTAGGGTTAGGAACGAGATATACTGGGTCGGTGGGACTGACCCCTTCGTATTGTCCTAATTGTGGAAGGTAGAAACCCTCACTTAACGGCGTAAGACTACCTTGAAACCTGTTGCCGATTGCCTTGTATAGTTCAGGGTAATCTTTTATTTTCACCTCGCTTCCATTACACCAAAGAAAAGTAGGAGGGATAAATCGTTTCAGTCCCATATATGGAAAAATAGAACCAACAGGGAGAGGAAAAGCAGGATTAGCACACGCTTCTTCTAAACTCATCTTATATTATATCTATACATTAAAAAAAGAGTGCTTCTTTAATTATTAACTTACAAAATCCTAACTAATTAATCTACGCCTAAATCATCTTACAAAGTTGGGTCAATCATCAAGCAGTAAGACTTTCCCTGAAAAGCAGGAGCATTTCCTCGCATCTCACCTTCGGGAGGAAATATGTTCTCATCGGTTTTGCGAGAATAGAAGGCAATACGACAATTGCGTCCTTCAATCTTACAATCCGCCCATCTGCTTCCAAGACTTCCGTTAGACCAGCCACCGAACTTACCATTTACCTTGTGCTTGGTATGAACCAACCAAAACATTACTGCTCGTTGCGTAGTTTCATTAAACCATTCTTTAATTTTTTTTGCTTCTTCTTCCCCAACTTCGTTAGGGTCTAATGTATGCGGGTTGAGTAGGACTGCCGTCTTATCAAAGATGTTCTCGGGAGCGGAGTTCCAAAGTTTCACGAAGACTTCCAGTTCCTTTCTACGCTTCTTTATCTGCTCCTCACCATCATCTCGTAAGAACAAGGGCATTCCCAAGTCTTTACCACTTCCGCAATCAATCACGGAACATTTCTCACGAAGGAGTGCCTTATCTTCTGCGTTCAAGTTGTAATTAGTTTCCATATCTGCTGTTGTATTTGCTTATAGAAGTAAAGCATATTTTCATTTCAATTTTATACGAAATGATGTGATGGAAATAATCTAATTATAAGGAATATAAGGAAATAATCTAAAAGTGATGAGAAATAATGTATGATACTGAAATAGATTATATCATCTTGATTATTGTATGATATAATTTTAAAATTATTACCTATATGGTATAGTAATAATCTAAA
>Ga0181563_10001148_pt1 | contig 26169 bp, 26 predicted proteins | sample 011ome_25_FD_133759 | JGI IMG/M metagenome (GOLD analysis project Ga0181563, IMG submission 133759) | Coastal salt marsh microbial communities from the Groves Creek Marsh, Skidaway Island, Georgia - 011512CT metaG (megahit assembly) | ecosystem: Environmental > Aquatic > Marine > Intertidal...
ACCACGCATATTACGCGTTTTACTACGACGCGTTTTACTACGACGCGTTTTACTACGACGCGTTTTACTACGACGCGTTTTACTACGACGCGTTTTACTACGACGCGTTTTACTACGACGCGTTTTACTGCCGCTACACTTTTTCCCGCTTTTCTTTTTGCAATACATTTTATATATTAAATATATATTTAATATAGAAATTAATTTATATAAATGATTATTCAATTTAAAAAAAAGGGTTGACTTTATATATATATTATAATATGCTAATTATCTTATTCAATTTCTACATGTGTCAATATATGCCGACGACAGCACATTTTTTTAATCATTAATTTGTCTAAAACCTCGCCTTCTGCAGTTTTATCTGTCTGAACTTTGGTCAAGTAAACGACATCATTTACGATTCCCGCCGCTATTTTCTTTTGACGCACTTCTCGTTCATACGCTCTATAATAACTACTGATTTCTTTACCGCATGTAAAACACTTTACTGGAAGAAGCATTTTAATATGTATATATAATATGTAGCTTTATATTATTTGTAAATCAATTTTTTAATATATTATATATATTAATCTATATTTCTAATACTCATTATCATGGCAACTACCATAACATTGGTATTTATGTAAATAATAGTTATAATCAGTATATTTATCACTAACCATATAAGGTCCCTCCTTATTCCCTGCCACGCATTTGTTACCATCAACAAGAATACAACAATCGACTGAATTACAACTTTCGGCTGTTAAAGTTGAACATTTATTATTTAATTCTGTTTTATTTATTTTATCATATAATTCGCAAAACGAATCACTAAAATTAATCCCTTTAAAAAAACTCATATCGGTAATAGATGGAACAACCGTATTTGCAGTTGGCATTTCTTTGTCTTTCATTAGTGTGGCCTCGTCACCTTTATTATTAAATTCGGCTTCGCTTACTATTAAATTTTTTAATTGCTTAAATATGGATGTTAGTTCTTCTGTTTCTCCGGGAATAGGAATACCTGCTTGAGTTAATATAGAATCTATTGAGCTAGTTATATCAGTTGCCGCTTTTTGCGCGACCTCGCCTGCTGATAATGTGCCTGTGTCTGTGGTTGTGTCTGTGGTTGTGGTTGTGTCTGTGGTTGTGTCTGTGCTTGTGTCTGTATCTGTTCCCATTCCTTCTTTAAATTTATATTGGGAGTTAGTATTGGCTCCCCGATATAATAATATAACTCCTAAAAATACTATTAATATTATAATTAACATTATTTTTATATTTTTCATCTTTAATTTCATTTATATTTAATACAGAATTAATTTTATCATTATTATCATTATCACAATATTATGATGTTATGCATTTAATTTGGCACGCCATTGCACAATTCAATACTTTCCGCATCTTTATTAGGCAATAAGACATATGCCGTATCTTTTATAAATTTTTCTACATATTCTCTTGTAGTCCCGCTATGATTACTAACCATCTCATCGTTTATTAATGTATCGGGTGTTTTATTAGGACATCCATATTTATTAAACATTTCTATCATACACTCTTTTGATACATTGGTACTATTTTCACTATATTTTCCACATTCTTCATCATAACTTGACGCAATACCACATTCACCATAACATTTGTTTTTGTTATAATAATACTGATAATCAACTGTTCTACCACCTTCAGTTAAAAAAAGCGGCCCATTCATATCACCAGCCACACATTTACTTCCGTCTAATAAAACACAACAGCTCGGTATTTTACAATTTTCTGGTGTTAAATTGATACATTTTTCTTGAAGTGTATTATAATCATTTCTATACTTTTCACATACATCCTCTTTAAACGCGCTTTCTAAAAAATTATTGGGTCTCGAAAAACTGATTATTTCTGACGTTGGGTCTTTGGGAATAACATTTAATATATTATTATTTGTTTTACTAGTGTCAATATAAACATTTTTCCAATCTATTTCTTGATTTGCATTACCATCTATAATATCGGTGGCAATATCATCCAATTCATAATCTCCTTTTTTTCGGTTCATTGCATATTTATCATTAAATGTTATGGTTTTATCGTTTTTTAATAGCGATGGATCATATGTTTTCTGCTGTATTAATTCAGAAAGTGTTAATTTTACTTTTGTTGCTAAATGTGAAAGTTCATCCATTCTATTCCGTAAATGTCTATTATTTTCTAAGCTAGTATAATTTTCTTTATTTGACCCCCCACAATAAACCATCATTATGAAAAGGCTTATTAAGGTTATTATAATAGTTATTATTAAAACATAACTCATTACTCCTTTTTTATTTATAAATTTATGCAATGATGATAACACTAGCATTGGTGTCTTATATTATAAAAAGAATTAAATTATTTATATAATATGATATGTTATGATATGATATGTTATGATATGTTATGATATGTTATGATATGATATGTTATGATATGTTATGATATGTTATGATATGGCTATAATTTTGACAAGATATAGCTATTGCTCGTTTTAACCACTTTATATTCTTCATTTGATTTATGGATTTTTTTGTGACATGTTTCGCATATATTTAATAAATTTGCTACATGATTTTTATGGAAATTTTGCCCATTTTTCTTATTTGCAATATATTCATTGGTAGGACTAGCGTTTTTTTGGTATTGTAAATGATGAACTTCGCTAGCTTTATATTTTTCGCAAATTTCACAATTTCCTACTAATTTTTTTGCATTAAAATGCGTTGGAGAAAGAGACAGTACATTCTTTTTTTCAGGGTGATATTTCATACGGATGTCATGCGCCCTTTGCAGAAAATCGTCAGGCAAGTTTAATGATTTGCATACTTCCAGTCCATACATACTTTCACCCGGTCCTTCGCGCAATTTACGGTCATATATTAACAAATTGGTTTCTTTATTATAATGAACTGCCATATGCATCATTTTCATTCGGGTTAATTCATTAACCTCATCATAATTATTAATTTCATGAAAATGTGTCGCAAATAGAAAAGTGCTTTCTTTTTTATGTAGTATTTCTAAACCCGCCATAAAAATACTTAACGCTGAATCGCTTTCCGTGCCGGAACAGAGTTCATCACCTAACACCAAACTTTGTGCGTTTGCCATTGTAAGAATAGTACGCAGTTCAGTCATTTCGACAGCAAATGTGGAAAGCCCTTTAAATAAATTATCGTTCCCTAAAATGCGGGTAAATACATTACGATAAGGCGTATAAGTGAATGAATTACAAGGAACATATAACCCCGCTTGCGCCATAATAACCGCAATACCAACCGATTTAATAAAACTCGTTTTACCAACGGCATTAGTCCCGTAAAGTAAAATGCCGTTTATATTATCAGTATGCGATTCATTCGCTGTAATATTTTTTTCTGAATTTGTACCCAACGCCATATCATTTGTCACATATAGCTCATTTGTCTGTAAATGTTCGATCAATGGATGTCTTATGCCAGTAAAATCAAAAAAGGATTTACGGCGTTCCTCATTATTCTCATTATTGCTTGCTTCGGCTGAAATTGTAGGTTTACAATAATTGTATTTATGTGCCGTATAGGCTTTACATTGTAACATATCCATTTCGGTCGTGTATTTAATAATATGATTTAACTCTTTTTCAAATGTCCCAAAATCAGAAATATAATTTTGAAAAACCAAGCACATCTCATTTATTGTTTTTATTTTATTTATTTCATTATCACGACTTAATTCGCTGATTTGTTTATTTGTTATATTTTTTTCGGTTTTACTGCTACTACTAGTATTATATTCAAGATTACTCAGATTCAGTACAACTATTTCGTCGGTGTTACTATATTTTGATTTATAGTGTATATCCACTGTTGTTTTTTTCTGCCGCTGGATAAGACTTGCCACAGCCGTCTTTAATAGTTCGGCGCGGCGGCTGGTGCATACCAACATCGCATTACTTTTAGATGTTTGATGAATTTTTACATACTGGGCTGTTTTCTTTTCCGTTTGTTGAATCAAATCCGAGAGATATTTTGAAATAGATTCTAATTTATCAATACCATCCATACTTTCTTTTAATAATTTATCAATGATAGGAGAGATGCCTTTATTAATAATATAATTAATTTCATTCATTTCTACGAGATTTCGACAAACCTCCAGATTGAACACCCGTTGCAAATCATTCACGATCGTGCGACAAGCCGCCGCAACAGTCATTCCATCTGGAGTCAAGTAAGCATTCAGTGTTTCATCTGTTTTTAATTCAATAAATAGACTTTCAATATTCATAAGATTTTCTGCAAGTGTAGTTAGATTTTTCGGCATTATTTTCTTGGCTATGATGCATCGGGCAAATTTTTCTAAATCAGTAATGGTGTTTAATTTGTTACGGATCATTACATAGTACGGCTCTCCTTGTGCAAGTAAATGATCGGTAATATCATACGAAGCTTGTAGTGTTGGCACATGCGTAATTGGATAATGAAGATTATACATAAACTGCCGTTTTCCCATTGTTGTCACGCAGTTATTTAACAAACTACTTACCGAACGCAGACGCCCTTTATGCCGATTGTCATCAATAATATTTAGTTGATTCAATGTATGATTTGATAAAATAAGACGATCCGTATAATTCTCAAATACTGGTTCCGAAAGCCTTTTCACTAAATTCGGGCTATGTTGATACACAAAGTCCAATAGAAAACAAAAGGATTGGATGGCGATTGAATGAGTAGGGAACATTTCATGAAAAGAAGAGAGATGAGGAAAGAATTTTTTTAATACTTCTACTTGGTACAACTGCTTTTCGGCATTTTTCACATAAGTTTCCATAGATGTAATGGCCTTATTATTTGCATTATTGTCCTTATTGTCCTTATTCAAAGTTTCAGATGGCGAGGCAGAAGAAGTATCCACCTTGTGAATCTTTGCCTGATCTAAGCCAACAAACCCAATAATATCATCAATCAATCGCGCTGGCATATTCGCCACGATCAAACACTCACTTGGACGATATGCTGAAATATATCTTTCTAATTCATCGTAGGTTGCGGGACTATGGCTATAATTTGAGGTAAATTGGAATAACGCTGTCTTGCCAGTATAAATGTCAATATTAGCCAGCCCGATCGTTATTTGACATGGCATTGTTTTGGTTGCTTTGAATTTATGCAACCAAATACACATTACATTATTTGACATGCGTTCTGATTCATTCTCATTTTCAACCGGAAAATAAGTTCCGGGAGAGATTATTTCGGATAATTTACGCGATGTTTTATTTCCACTCTCTTGTCTATAAATAACAGTCGTATAACCATGTTCTTGTAGTTTACAAATATATTTATCGGCATATGCCGTACCCACGCCCGACATCGCTACGGGAAATTTCCCGACAAAAATATTTTTTGTGGCAATCACCATCTCATTCATTTTTGCAAATTCTTCAATACTACTGCCCGTATAAGTTCCATCAGGATTTATAAGCGCATACACTTCAAAAAAACTACCAACCTCCATCAAAATTATAGTTTTTTCGCCGTATTCCTTTTTATATTGTTTGGTTAAATCCAAGTACTCTTTTACAAGTGCCATTATCTATTATTACGATGTTATATTATATACGAATAATATCTTTATATATCTTTATATATCTTTATTTATAAAATTGAATTAAAAATATTATAAGAACATATATTACAACATACTATTTCAGGATGCAGTTCTGTTCTGAATGCCACAATATGTATTATTTAAAAATTAAAGATGAAAATGGAGTGGTTGGCGATACTCTAATTTATTATTGCCGAAATTGCGGTCATGAGGATGAAACTTTAAGCACTACGGATATTTGTGTATCCGATATGCAAATTCAATCCAGTGAAAAAAAATTTACCCACATTGTTAATGAATATACCAAATATGATCCGACATTACCTCGTATTAATACAATAAAATGTCCCAATGAAGAATGTACTAGTAATACGAGTAGCAAGGCCGGTGGTGCCGGCACTAGTAAAAAAACTACAAAAAAAACTACAAAAGTGTCATCAAAACAAAATGATAAAAACAGTTTAGAAATGGGTGATATTGATGACAATAATGATGGTACCGACACAATAATTCAAATGCCGAAAGATAATACACAAGAAGTTATTTATATTCGTTACGATGATATTAATATGAAATATGTTTATTTATGTGTTCATTGCAACACTACTTGGCGAACTGATAACAAGATTTAAATAAATTTTATATAATAAATTTTATATAATAAATTTTATATAATAAATTTTATATAAAATTGAATTGAATTAACTTAAAATTTTTTTATTATATTACATATAAAATGGAGTCTAATAACGAAAATCCACCATATTCAACTGAAGAAAAGGAAGAAGAGGAGGAGGAAGAGGATGTCGTTGGCGATGATAATGACGACATTGAAGAAGAAGATCTGGACGCGGTTGATGTAGATGAATCTGCAAGCGATGCCGAGTTAAGCGACGCAGATGCAGCAAGCGACGACGCCGAGTTAAGCGACGACGCCGAGTTAAGCGACGCAGATGCAGCAAGCGACGCAGAGCTCGGAGAAGGCGATGAAGAGGGAATTGTGTCTAAAAAGAAAAAAGGAGACAAAGTAACTGAAACAAAAAAACGAGGATTGAAGGTTATTGACGGGCTCGATAAGTTAGCAACGGCTCTGCCTATCAAAAAAACTACTGACGAATATATGGAACATAATGATTATGACGATGACGATGACGATGATGATGGTGACGACGATATGAATTATTTGCAAAAGTTTGATAACTCGCTCCGTGAAAATTTTATTCTCAACCATCATCCAGAAATAAAAAGCCATAATTATGAAGAAGTAAAGGCATTAACCCATATTTCGCGTGATGGGCGCGGCATTATCATTGATCCATTACACAAAACCGTTCCTTTCTTAACTAAATATGAAATGACGCGAGTAATCGGACAACGCGCCAAACAATTAGATAGTGGCGCCAAAGCATTTGTGAAAATCCCTTTAAATGTTATTGAAGGTTATCATATTGCGATGCTAGAATTAGAACAGAAAAAAATGCCATTTATTATTAAAAGACCTTACCCTAATGGTGGTGTAGAATATTGGAATGTGAATGATTTAGAGGTCTTGTAATAAAGTAAATGTAAATATAAAGATATACTATTCATTTACACCATTGAAGAATTAAAATAGGACTTTTCTACAATACATTATAATTAATAAAAAAATTGAAAATAATATATACTATATTATATTTTATAAAAAATTAAATAATGAACTCTTCACTCATTCTTAATATATTTAAACGCGTGTATTCGCCACATGTTAAAATTAATTTAGGAAGATGGAATATTCATAATGATAGTCAAACAATTCTTAAAATTAAATACGCGAATGAAGATAATTGTGGTTTATCTTCTAATAATGAAAATATAAAACAAGTGCACCAAAATAATCAGTTATATGACGATAAAGAATATATTTATATGATGGGGTACGAACCAACACACAAATAAATGTAGATGAAAATATTAATACCGATAAATATATAAACGTGTTATTGTAAATGTTCAATTGTCTAATAACATCAGTGCCATACCTGCATAATTATGTAAATCAATTAATGTATCTTGGATATTTTCATCATCCACCAATGTAATATTATTTTTTGTTATTGATAATGCGCGCTGAATCTTATCCTCAATCCGCATTAAAACACCAACCACCCCAAATTTGGCAAATGCATCACCATAATCAATGTTTTTTTTTGTAAATAGTTCCAATGCTCTCGTTTGAACTTGTTTAAATTGTTCTACTCGATTTGGGGGTGTATTTGTTGGATCCATTGACGCTATATATAATTATAACCAATTATTATATTTATATACATATTTCATATAAACTTATTTACATTATTACACCATTTATACGAATCTTCGTCCATAGTAATAAATTTTAATATTTCTTCACCATCTATACCCATATCGTTTATTTGTGAAACAATATTTAATTTACTAGAAGTATAATTAAACATGAGTTCATACAATAAATTATATTCTTTTTCGTTACACATCTCAATAAACATTTGCCGATAAATTTGCGGCAATTCATTAAACATATAAATATTTTCGATTAATAAATTAGTGGTTTTTGTTTGTTCTACTGCTGACGCTTGTTCTACTGCTGACGCTTGTTCTACTATACCCCCCACAATTTCTTTATGTGTTATTCTTAATATTGGCAAATATGTATTTTTAAAATTATTTTTAATCTTATTTACAATTTGAGTTTTCTGTATTTCCATTAAATGCCGCATCTCTCTTGGATATCTATTTAAATCACATACGCTATCCGCATAACTATCATTAACTATAAATTTATAGTAATTAAATAATTTTATAATGGGACGCGCGTCTGGGATTGGTGTTTCATCTAGACGAAACGGAAAATCCGCATCTGCTTGGGTTAAATCAAATAAACAACCATGATTTTCCCGCGCACTCATCGCGTATACAAGTTGGTCCAAATGATTTATTGCCTGACTATCAAAATAATCCGCTAACAGGGCTACATCCCGTCCCGTAAAATCATGATAAACCAATGTAACATTGTTTTTTATAGCAAAATCATTAAAATCGTGTAATTGTTTTGTTATATTTATATTAAAGGGTGCTTGGATTACATCAGCAATCGTACAAATTGAAGCGCGATAAACAAAAGTATGTAATGACCCCGTTGTATTTTTATAATGATATTGGTCGCCTGCCGCATTTTCTAATTTATAATCGACCGCTACATGCGGCGGTGTTTCTTGCAATGGATCAATTAGTACTAAAAACACCGTTAATTTTGGTATCTTATTTTTCATATTTTGTAAAAAAGGCGGATATTGTTGATAATTTTCAGGAGTTATTTTGGTATGAGCGGCCGACCCTACACCAAAATAAACAACAACAGGACTATCGATCGGTATATTTAATATTTCAGATTTTATATGTTCGAAATTCATTGCGGTATCATTATTCATGTTATTCTTTACATTATAAATAATATTTAATTGTTTTTATAATTATATATTGTTTTTTGACGGTGCTATTCCTTTCGGATATGCTATTCCTTTCCATTCGGCGAAAATTCTGCGTGCATTTTTATGAAATCATTATAATATTTTTTTGGCCTATTTTTATCATCCTGAATACAACGACTAAATAGTTGATATTTCTCTTTTACATCAATTAATTTCTGAATTGCATTTATTTGCTGATAGGAAAAATAAGGATTCCCGTCATTATCTGTTTCATATACATGTTTATCCAAAAAATCACTATTTATTTTATTCGGATTCATTTTATTGATCTCGGTAGGGCATTTATCCTTGAAATCAGCTATCTCATATTTACCAAATATATCCATTTGATTTATTTATTATTATATATATAGTATTCAATAAATACCTTTAACATCTAAACGCGTAAGCAAATATACCAATACCGACAATACCTAGTGCCAACCCGCCATGATAATAATATTGCATGGTTCGGTACATCTTCAACCACGCTTGTGTTTGCTCACGGCTTTCTACATGATTTAACATCCAATCGCTTTTGGGGCTTAGCATATAGTAAAAATAATTCGTTAAGAAACTGGTCGCCAACACCAAACAAATAACCGACGCAGGTTTTATCTTTTTCTTTTGGTAGTTGTAAAGTATAATGAAGAGAGATAATAAAAACCCTAAACCATAGCCTTTCATACTTATGTGCAATCTCTCCTTGGCAATCTTATCATATGTTTGCCGCTGATGTTCATTAAGATGTTGCTTATATTGCACAACTGTTTCATTTTTACTGGTTGCATTATAAAAATAAATCATGCCAATAATAAATACCAAAGAAATCGAACAGCTAACTGAGCAGACCATTTAGTTATTATATAATATATATAATATTTTATATTTTATAATATTATATGCTGGTTTATTTAAAAATCCATTAATTTTTATATTAATTTTAGTAGTAATACTTTCAATATTTTTATCGTCGATTTATAAAAATCCTTTATTTTTATTATTACCAACAATTATTTTTCTTGTAAATTATAGTCTGTTAATAACATTAATAAATATAATATAAAAATTTATTGTTTATTATATTTATTACAATATCATTTATGGCATTTGTTAAACAAAATGTTTCTTATAAAGAGTTTATGATGCACGAACATATTTACAATTTAAGTAAAGGGATCACTGGCGGCGTTCTAAATGTGCCGAAAATTATCAATTATGATGTCGATAAGCAAATCTTGACAATGGAGAAAATTGATCATATGTGTGTTTCCGATTTTTATGGAGAGAATGAAAAACATATCAGTAAAGATCTTTTTCGTACAGTCCGTTCTATTATACGCCTTCTCTATGACAACCATATTGTATATCCTGACATTACTGGCTACAATTTCATCGAATGTGAAGGCAAATTGTGGATTATTGATTTCGAACACAGCGATTTTAAATCGGCCAAAAAAAATGCGTTTGTAGAGAAATTTATTAACGACGAAACATATAACCACTGGAACCCATGGTTTAAGTAAATAATAGAAATTTTGATTTATATAATTTAATACTTATATAATTTAACAAGAATCCATGGATTTTTCTGGGTTTGAAGTTCACAAATCGATTTTGGACATTTATAAATGTCCATTTTGCAAAAGGGCCGCCTCGGTCTGTGAAAAACCTTGGAAAAAAGTCACTTGTGACTGAAATGCTCTCATTTCCGTTTTTTCATGAAAAAAATTGTGACGATAAATTTTTTATATATTTTTCGTAAACTATTTAGGAGTTTTTTATTTAGCTTATATATATGCTAAAACATGCTAATGATTTTACGCCAAAAACATTAACGAAATATTATTGCGAATCATGTGACTTTAAATGCTCTAAAAAAAGCGACCATGCGCGCCACTTAACCACACTGAAACATTTTAATGCTAATCATGCTAAAAATGTCAACACAACATTTTTATGCACGCTATGTAGTCAATCATTTAAACATGCGTCTAGTTTATCCAGACATAAGAAAAAATGTGCTATTTTATTCGAACAAAAAAACGAACCTCAACAACCGCAGCCTTACAAACTCTACGAGAAAGACAATTATCTGGTGGAAGTATTGATTAAAGAAAACTCTGATTTCAAAAATATTATTTTGGATTTGGTAAAAAGTAATACGGAACTACAAAAACAAATGCTGGAAGTATGTAAACATGGCAGCGGGAATACTACAAATAATATTAATACGAATAATAGCCATAATAAAACATTCAATATGCAGCTTTTCTTGAATGAACAATGTAAAGATGCAATGAATATTATGGATTTCGTTAATTCAATGACACTTGAATTCGCTGATTTGGAGAATGTGGGCAAACTCGGGTATGTTGAAGGCATCAGCGGCATTATTATCAAGAAACTGAATGAATTGGATGTTTATAAACGCCCGATTCATTGTAGTGATGCAAAACGCGAAATTATGTATGTGAAAGACGATGATGTCTGGGAAAAAGAAAACAGCACTTACGATAAATTGCGGAAAGCGATTAAATATGTTACAAAGAAAAACGGCGATTTGATGCTTCCGTGGAGTCAAATGTATCCGTCCTGCATGAATACATCACATCGATTGAATGATACTTATATCCAAATTATGAGTCAATCCATGGGCGGAAAAGAAGATTTTATTGACAGCGAGAATAAAATCATGAAAAAAATCGCCAAAGCGGTTTTAATTGATAAACATACACAGCATATTTAATTTATAGTATATCTTCTATTTACATTCAAATTGAGGTTGAAGCTGAGGTTCATGATCGATTACTGCGGCTGTTTTTAGATCTCTTTTTTTTAGTTACCCTTTTGCTTTTTTTATTATATTTTTTGCTCTTTTTATTGCTTTTTTTATTGCTCTTTTTATTATATTTCTTGGTTTTAAATTGGTAGTGTCGAGATTTAAAACCACCGCTGGTAGGGACATTAGGAGAAAGATCTTTCAAAATCTTCAAAACCTTATTACCTTTTTCTACAATATCAGCAAGATCAGTATCAGCAGCAGTATCATCAGCAGGAGCAGCAGTATCGCCAGGAAGAGCATCAGGAGCAGTTTCATCGCCAGTTTCAGCAGCAAGAGCATCAGGAGCAGTATCAGTAGAAGCAGTTTCAGCAGTATCAGCAGGAGCAGCAGCAGGAGCAAGAGTTTCAGTAATAGCAGGATCAGTCGCTTCAGTAGTATCAGTAGTAGCAGCAGTATCAGCAGCAGTTTCATCATCAGGTGAAGCAACAGTTTCAGTAGCAGTTTCAGTAGCAGTATCAGCAGCATCAGGTTCAACAACAGGAGTTTCAACAGTTTCATCAACAGGAGTTTCATTAACAGTTTCAGCAACATTTTTACCATCATTAGCATCAACAACAGTTTTAACAATTCCTCCTTTTTGTTTCCGTGTTTTTTTGCCATTTTTTCCTTTCCTTTTCCTTTTTTTACTTATAGCCATTGAATTTCCTCCCCCCTTCGGTGTGAGGTTAAGGTTAATTGTATTTATTAATTCATTAATTTTATTTATATTGTTATTTGTAGGTTGTTTCATTGTATCATTTAATGTATACCTCGGCGGAGGTGTAGGTGTCGAACCGATTGTAGTGGCCTTTGCCGTTATAGGTGGAATTGTGATGGGCAGGACAGTCCTCATTTCTTTTATAGCAGTATTTATCGAATTGATTTGCTGCTCATTGAATAATATAGTTTCATTATCAGATATATCAATATTGTTTATTTTGCTATCAATATCTTTAATATTTTTTATTTTCGCATTTAAATCGTTGACAATCTGATTAAATTCACTATTAGTAGTAGTATCGGTTATAGGAGGCGGAGGCGGAGCAACGGTTATAGCAGACGGAGGCGGAAACGGAGCACTAGGCGTAAGAGGATCAGCAGCAGCAGCAGCACTTGATTTTTCCCCAATTTTGCTAGTAAACCCATCTATGAGTGTTTGAATACTAGTTATTTTATCTTCGCTGGTGAGCATTGTTTTTAATGTAGTTAGAAGTTCAACTAATTTTTCTATATCATTTTTAAGTGTTTCTGGAATTTCTTTAATCGGTGCATCACTATCAGTTGTAGCTGCAGTTGTATCTGCAGTTGTAGCTGCAGTTGTAGCTGTATCTGCAGTTGTAGCTGCAGTTGTAGTTGCAGTTGTAGCTTTAGCAGCAGCTGCATCTTCTTCTATTTTTTTATACATCTCGCTTATTTGTTTAGTTAAAGCTGCCATATCGGTTGTTGCTGTTTTAATTCTATCAGTCGCAAAGTTAATTGCATTTGTCTCAACATCTGTTCCAAAATCTCCTTGCACATTTGATTTTATCCATGGCGGAAGTCTAAGTAAAACTTTAAGATCAGTTGTCATTGCATCTTCGCCTGTCATAAACGCTTTAATATAGGCTTCGCTTTCTCCCGCTTCTTTTTCTTTTTTCTCTCCTTCTAATACTTTAACGCGGCGTTCTAAATCATTATACGATTGTGATGGTTGTGATGATCGACCTAATACGGCTGTTTTTGGTGGCGGTGTTTTCATATAAGGTGTCAGTTGTTCTTTTATAACATTATTTAAAGCCTTGGCAGCTTCTACAAATGTAGTGTAATCTTTTCCTCCTCCTTGTGGTAGAGAATTAAGTTGTTTTGCTTTAAACACCTCAGGAGAGGGTTTTTGTTCTAACAGTGCTTTACCCAATTTGGGAGGTCGAGCAAACGGGTCTGCACCCATAGTTACAGGTAAGGTTGACACTGATGTAGTAGGTCTAGCATCTATTGGTCTCATTGGATATTTATCAATACCGGATGTGGTTAATCTATTCGATGGCAAACTAGTAGGAGGAGGAGGAGAAACACTACGGGTTGGTGTTACTGGTTGAATCGGTGCGGAGTCGGGATTGACTTGTAATTTATTAGGAGGAAAACTAGATTCACCTGATTTAGGACCAAGTGGTAATGGTGTTTGGGGTTTGATTAATCCAGCCGATGGTGAACTAGTAGAAGAAGTAGAAGGAGCAGAAACACTACTATCTTGGGCTGCTGCTGCTTCTTCTTCTGCTACGATATTTTCAGATGCTGCACGCAAACCTACCGTTGCTTCACAATCATCATTGGTATGATCTTCTTTCATATTTTCAAATTCTTTTTCGAAATTTTTCTTTGCTATTATATATTCTGCCATATCTGTCATTTTTCCAATAGCTTCGTCATCCGCATCAGCCGCATTATTAGTTAATATGTATAAATTTTCTTTTATACTTTTAATTTCCTTAAGATAAACTTGACAATGATCATATTCTTTTGGATTTATTTTCTTTTTTTTCTTTTTTTCTCCTTCTTCTTCTCCTTCTTCTTCTTCTTCTACTTCTTCTACTTCTTCACTTTTAAATAATGCCTCCATTTTTAATACTGAATTTTCAATTGATTGACCTGCATCTATATACTTTTGTACACTAGCTATTTTTTGTTGTTGCGTATTAGTGTTTGTCGTATCTTGCGTTTGTATTGTGGGTGGTGCAATTGTTGGAACTGTGTTATTATATTTGGTAAGAATTTGTGTTGTAGTAATGCGAAGAACTTCTAATATAGGTATGGAAAGTGTTGATTCTTTTAATATTTTAACAGCACTATTAGATGTGTCTAGGTTGATATGCATACTTTTAATACTTGTATTATCAGTTGACGCTATCGTATCTAGATAAGTTTTATAGTCATTGAATAATTGTAAAGTATTAATTTTGTCGTTAATATATTTTTCGATTTTTACCATCATGTCACTTATCGAATCGTTTGCTCCATTTACAACCCCTTGTTTTTTATTAATTATTTCTCCAATCTCGTATAAAATACTATCTTCACTACCGGATGATGGTATAAAAGGTTTATCAGTAGGTATAGCTATATAGCGTTGAACTAAATCGCTTAATTTGGTTTTATACTTCTTAAAGTCAGTTCTATCTTTTTCAGTAATAGTTGCGGGATTTACTTTTGTATTGCGTTTACTTTCTACAAAATCTAAAACAGATATACTTTTATAAAACCAATTGATTTTTTGAAGTATATTTTTATTTTTATAAATAAGGATGTTATAAGGCGCATTTATTTGAGTTGAAGACTTGGGCTTAGACGAAAAAATTGACGATATTCGCCCCCCCCCGCCCAATTTCGAGCTCGCTGCATAGTTTTTAAAAACCGACTTTCTATCTTCTTCACTCATCTCCTCACTCATCTCCTCATTCATATCCTCCTCATCCTCATATTCATTCTCCTCTTTCTTAATCTTTGCCTCCTTTCTTGCATTCTTCCTTGCAACCTCAACTTTCTTCTTGATGGACTCCTCCGTGTTCAGTGCTGACGAGCTAGATGAGGGGGTCGCTTTCGCTGCCGTTTTCGCATCATCTTCCACTCTTCTCTGCAGTTCTTTTTTAATAAATTTTTTTAATGTAATATAATTATCATCCGATAAATCAGTATTAGGTTCATTGATTATTTTTTGCATAAGAGTATTTGCCGCCTCCGCTGCTTCAACCTCAGCCTTCGCTGCTTTAACCGCCGCCTCCGCTGCTTCAGCCTCCACCGTTGTTCTCACCTTATTCTCCGCCGCATCTGCCGTTTTATTTACTGTATTCCTCGCACCCTTATTAAATAACGGTATTTTCGTCGCCGCCACCGCATTCTTCGCCGCCGTCTGCGCCGCCGTCGCCGCCTCATCCGCCTCTTGCGCCGCCGTCTGCGCCGCCTCTTGCGCCTCTTGCGCCGCAGTTAATCTGTACTCATAATCAGATTTCAAATCAAATTTATATTTATCATCCTTCTCAAGCTTTAACGATTCATTTACTAATTGGTTTACATCAATCACATCTAATAAAAAAAATAAATCGCCATTAAGTATTCTATCAAAAAAATTTTTTAATTTATCATTTGGAATATCCGGATCAGCACCTCCTTGTCTAGCAGCATAAGCATCCTCCTGATACTTTTTATTCCACGCCTTTTTTTTCATGGTCTTAAACCGTAAATTAAACGGGCGTTTTTTCGCATGGGCCGTGTACTGATTTGTTTTTTTCGGTTTATTGTGTAAACTCTTTTGTTTTTTATTTATATTAGCATTATCGTTATCAATTGCATCATTTGTAGTATAATGCACGCCCAAACTTTTACTTCTGCCTTTTTTAATGTTTTTACTATGGTTTGTGCCCCTATTTTTTAGGCTCTGATTCCCTGTTTTTAGCAATTTTGCTATTTTCGAACGGGATAACTTCATCCTCCTTATATAAAAGTATGATATTTTTATCTAATATATAACCGCTAAAGTTTTATTGGCAGGTTAAATAAAAACCCTTTTTTAGTAATTATCGTATAGTTATTATATACTTATTATATACTTATTATATAATACATAATAGGAATGAGTTGTACTGCGCCATTAAATATTGTCCGCAATCGACAGACTGAAAAATTATGTAAATTAAAATGTTCTTATCAATTTAAATATGCACCGACGAATTTACAATTATTTAATGTTGGGGTTTATCTCCATTTACAACCGGATGAAGTTGCTGTTCCACCAGTTATTTATAATGACCAGAATTATAATGTGAGTTATGCTGTAATAGTGCAACCTTCATTGCATAAATTCAATGGTGAACATGCTGAAGCCGAATTAATAGTTGGACATGTGAATGCGAGTGGCACAAATCTATTACTTGTATGTGTGCCAATCAAATCGTCATCAACCACAACTGATTCAAGTGCGGCATTTTTTGATTTGATTATAGCCGAAATTAAAAAAACAGCACCAAGTAGAGGAGCGAAAACGACCTTCACAAATTCAACTTTTAGTTTAAATAAATTTATACCGATGGCGCCTTATTTTTCATATAAAGGCACTAACATGTTTAGATCCATCTGTCCTGATAATGCAGGCGGATCTGAAATAGATTATATTGTCTTTCACGAGGATAATGCAATTACCATGGGTCTAAGCGCAATGAAAAGTTTAAAAAGTCTTATCCCGTATCCGCAGCCGTTTGGAACAGCCGTAGAAGAAAGCGAAAATCCTGGTGGCGTGTTTTATAATCCAAGTGGTCCTATTTCGCCGAATCAAGGCGATATTTATATTGATTGTCAGCCGACGGGTGATGATGGCGAAGTATTAGTGCCTACGCGCCAAGAAACAACTGGATTGCTAAATAATAGTATATTAAGAGAATTAATGTCTTCGCAATTAGTGGAAATTATTATTGGCGCAATACTTATACTGGTGTTATGGAAATTAATGTTAAAGATAGTAAGAGGAATAACATCAACTGTCGTAAAACCAACTATGCTAACAATGGGTAAATAGATAAAAGTATTAAACGAAAAGTATTAAACGAAAAGTATTAAACATAAAGTGAAAAATCTCTCTTTATGTGTAAATTCAGTCGGAAGTTTAAGCTTCATCTAAAGGTGAAGCCGAATGTTGTTCGTCTAAGATTGGACCATAATTGGCAGTGGAATCACCGTCGTTCATAACCAGCGGTGCCATTTTAGCTACCATTTCGGCTTCTAATGCGCCCTCGTTATTTTTTTTAATTACGACTTCTTGGGTTTCCTTATGTGTTTGCATGCCTTCTTGATTAAAAGACTGCATTTCGGCCATTTTACTGGATTCAGATGGCAAATAATGTTTCATGCCATAAGTGCCAGTTGTTATGCTAGAAGTTTTAATTAATTGATAGGCGGCAATAAAGCCTAAAACACCGACAACGGGATTAGTTTTCATGAAAATAACAACGGCAACAACGGCGACTAAAACTTTCCCAAAAATAGTATCAATCGGTTCTGCTAAAACTGTCGGCGTTTGCACATTTAATAAAATATACAGAACGAAAAGAATAGCTAAAATTAATTGAGATGGATTCCCATAAACAAGTTTATCGACGGATTTCTTAAAACCTTTCATCCTATATATATAACATAGGTGTATATCTTTTTATATAAAATTGAAAAAATATAGAGAGAAATTACCAATAAGATATAATAAAAAGGAGAGAAGAGCGAGAATGGCGGAAATAACCAAACCAACTAATGTAAGCACCTATATTGGCGCAAAAGGCTACACCATTTATAAAGAATGTCTAGATGTAAAGGATCAGCGGCTTATTAAGGAAGAACTGAATGTGCGACCTTTTATTCCCGGTTCGCCCATTCCATCGCCCACCTACCCAGTTTATCGCGAATCATCTCAAAAATATTATTTGCCGCGTTATTATGGGTTGAAAAATTATGGTGATCCCGACGAGAACCGGTTACCTAAAGGCGACGATATTAATATTGCGTTTCAAGGCGATTTGCGTGATTACCAAGACCATATTGTCGAGGTGTATAAGAAAAGCGCATACAGTGTTGGCGGAGGCCTCCTTGAGATCCCATGCGGGCGCGGTAAAACCGTGATTGCGCTAAAAATTATTTCAGAACTAAAAAAGAAAACGCTTGTGATTGTACACAAAGGGTTTTTACTGAACCAGTGGATTGAACGCATTTCACAGTTTCTGCCTGAGGCGAAAGTAGGGCGTATCCAAGGACAGATACTTGATATTGAAGGCAAAGATATTGTTATTGGAATGCTTCAATCGCTTTCGATGAAAGAGTATCCTGATTCGATTTTCCATCAATTTGGCTTAACAATTGTCGACGAATGCCACCATATTTCGTCGGAAGTCTTCTGTCGGTCATTGCAGAAAATTATTACGCGGTATACATTAGGCTTAAGCGCGACGATGCAGCGGAAAGATGGACTGACGAAAGTATTTAAAATGTTTTTAGGTGAAATCGTGTATAGCGAAGAACGCGAATCAACTGATTCGGTTTTAGTGAAAGCGATTCAATTTGTGACGGATGATAAAGAGTTTAATGAAATGTGTTATGATTATCGGGGTAGTCCCGCGTATAGCACCATGATTTCAAAATTGTGTGCTTTTAATAATCGTAGCGAATTTATTCTTAAAGTGTTAATCAAAGAACTGGCAATTGCCCCGGAACAGCAAATAATGGTGCTGGCGCATAATAAAAATATATTGACTTATTTACATGACGCGATTGCGCATCGGCAAATAGCGACAGTTGGCTATTATGTTGGTGGAATGAAAGAGCCAGCCCTGAAAAAAAGCGAAACTTGTCAGATTATTATTGCGACTTATGCGATGGCGTCTGAGGCATTAGACATTAAAACATTAACCACCTTAGTACTGGCGACACCGAAAACTGATATCGTACAAGCGGTTGGCCGAATTTTGCGCGTGAAACATGAACGACCACTGGTAATTGATATTGTTGATTCGCATGATGTGTTTTTAAGTCAATGGCAGAAAAGGCGTAAATATTACATGAGCAATAATTATAAAGTAATGCATACAAAGAGTCATTTGTATGAATTGGATAAATGGAATGATACAGCCGAAAATAAAAGTAAAAGTAAAAGTAAAAGTACAAGTACAAGTACAAGTACAATCGGTAAGACAAATACTAAACCGTTCAAGAGTGTTTCCGGAAATAAAGGGTCGTTAGAAGGATTAACTAGCGCAAATTTAATGTCTAAAGGAGCGGCTGCAGCGGCTTTGTTTATTAATACATTTGCGAATGATGACGAAAATGCTAATGACGACGAAAATGCTAATGATGACGATGACGACAATGATGACAATGATATGTTAAGTATTATTAATCAAGACCATCGTGGCGGGGGTAGTAGTGGTCATATGGCATTAAAAGGGCATTGTTTCTTAAAATTAAATTAATATAAATTTAATATAAATTTAATATGAATTATTTTTTATTACACCCTATTTGTAAGTATTTACGCGTTTTTTTATAGCGTCTGGTAGACCCTTTTTTCTTTCCCTTCATTGTTTTCTTGCTTTTTTTGCTCTTGCTGCTTTTTTTGCTCTTGCTGCCTTTTTTGCTCTTTTTGCTCTTGCTTCTTCGCCCACCCGCCATAAAATTGTTTCCGCCACGAGTATTGTGTGATGAATTACATCCGGTGCAACTATTGGACATTGGTGCATAACTTCCTCCAAACGCGCTAATATCTTTCCCATCGACAAATCCATATCCCATTCCACCACCAACCTGATTACTGGAAAACATGTTTGGTGCCTTAGCAAAATTCACATCCACATCCATCGCCGAAGTATTTAATCCATTATAGTCGGCAGGCGCAAGTCTGCAATTACCATATCCACCTTTTAATTTTTTTACAGTTGTATTGTTACCAATCGTCTTATTTTTCTTTATTCTTCCTCCAGTGAACAACATCTTTTTATTTATAATATAAGAAGATATTATAAATAAAAAATTAAGGGGGTTTATATATTTAAGCCCGTTTGGTCCGCTTTGTTTTACGGTAAGAACGCGTAGCGTGGCGCCGGACTTTTCCCGTGCGTTTACGCAATTTGCTAGAACTACGGCGGCGAGAACTACGGCGGCGAGAACTACGGCGGCGACGACGTCCACCACCAGATTGTGCATCTGTTGCGCCGCCTTTCACCATATCGGCACCTGTTTTTAACAAAGACGAACCCATATTTAAAGCACTCCCAGCTGCATTACCTACCAATTTCATAACACCCCCTCCAGTCAAGCTTTTACCACCTTTTTTTTTACCTCCAAAAACCAATGTTGTCATTCTTTTATATATATAAAAAATATATAATTTTTTTACTTTTTATAATTAAATTGTATAAGTTCTTTCGCCGAAATAATTTTCGAATTTGGCGGCGCAATTTTTAATGGCTGCCATTTTTTAAAACGTTTTGAATAAACGCATTCCATTATAACTGCTTTTTCTAAATCAACGAATTTATCCAATTGCGTATTTTCAAATTCTTCTTCATCGTCACTTTCTTCTAATAAATCTAAATTTGCATTTTCTTTAATATTTCGGAATAATGCGTTTAATAAAACGCTGCATTTATAAGTAGGAACTAAGGCCGTATCGTATAAAGTGTTTTCACTTGTATAGAGCTGATAATTATCTGCCGCTAATTCTGCTTTAACTGTAAAAATAATTTTGCTAATAGTATTATTTACATTATTTACATTATTGTATGTTTTACGGTCAGGTAAAGGTAAAGGCAATGGCACCGAAGGTGCCTTATGATCAAGTAATTGCGAAGGCGTCTGAATGGGTCGCTGCGTATAACTCTTATTCGTTTTTATTCTTGGAATAGCAATCCCATATGTTTTATAGGGCAGTTTTTCCAATTGAGAAACCGCATCTTCATAAGTATCCGTCATTACGGGCATTCCTATAGTTAAACTATTTGCAGTAAACGCAATTTGTTCGACTTGGTCGGTAAACATCGCTAAAAGCAAATTTAAACGATCCATATAAGATTTTTTATCAACTGCAAGTCCTTTATAATAGTATAACTGTTCGCAAGTAAAATAATGTTTGTTTTTTTTCACGGTTTGATGTGTATTATTACCGCTTTGATGGATAAAAGAGGTGCCATAAATAATAGTTCCTAATGCTAATTGATCAGAGAAAACAGATGTTAACATTTGGACATCGCTATAATCACCATTTTCATTTAAACGGATCAATAAACATACATTTTGGTCTTTCCAGTAAGTATACCACACTAAAGCTTTTGGGCCCTTGGGGATAATATAATAGATCGGCGAATAAACTTTCTTATGCTGTTTGGGTTCATAGGAAAGTTCTAAAGCAGGTAAACGATTTAAAATAATTAATTTTTCTTCAGGTGTAAAATTCATTTATGTTATTTATTATATAATACGCGTTATGGCTTTATATATTTTTATTTATATATAACATTGAAAATAAAAATAAAAATAAAAATAAAAATAAAAAAATTGAAAATAAATTTGTTTATCATACTACAATACATCATAAGAGAGAATGTTTCTAAATATTCTATATTTCATTTTCATGATTATGTTTTCTAGTATATCTTTCAGAATATTAGAGGAATATTATAAAAATAATGGGCTCTATATAACTGAAGAGGATAATCCGCGTATATTGTATAACGAGCATATACCCGATGTCCCAATTTATAAAAAATACGATTTTATTCATCACATGGACATTGAGTCCGGTTTATATAATAATGCACAAGTATACTATCCTATTTAATAAGAGGAATACCCTAAATCACTTATATTTGTTGTGGTAGAGGAGGAAGATGATGCTGGTGTTATATCAAGACTTTCTACTTTATTCTTACCGTCACTTGTTTTTTTTAAATCATTTAAAAAAGAAGACAGTTCTTCGGTCATTTTACTTGTATTAACCGCGTTATGTTCTGTATTTTTATTTTTATTTTTATGTTCACTCTTGTTAAGCGTGTCAAAAATATCATTATATTGTTGATGTGGTTTATTAACCAAATCCTTAATTTTTGGTACTGTCAAAATATTTGTTAAATACATGTATAAATGATGAATTAAAAAAATAAGGGTTAATGAAACAATCACCCATTTAATTATAGAAAAAAACATATTATATATGTTCTACATATCTTTGTCGTAATTATAACTTATTTTATATTATTATATTACAAATTCAAAAATTTCAATAATTCCGATTTAATGATAGGAGAATGAATATCGGGATTTTCCGAAGGCAGATAAAAATAATTATCGTGTAATTCGTTATTTCTATATTCTAAAATCCATTCTAAAACACTAGACGGCGTTAAACGATATGATGTAACCGTTGTATATTCCTTAACTGCCCGTGGCGCTATTTGGAAGCATTCTTCTTGACGAATAAATTCGCTTTTATCGATTGTAGCCGGAAAAGCACCCAATAAAGTTTTTTCGATAGGTTTATCCTGTATTTTCATGCGGTATAATTTATTGTGTTCCATTTGAAAAACGCCATTTATAGACCAAATATAGTCAATATAAGTTGTTTCGTAAAAATAGGGGGTTAATTTATGAACGACATTATTTTTTAATACATTTGTATTAGACAAAACATAAACCCGCATAGTTAAATTGTATTGTACTTATATTACATAATAAGTAAACTATTTAAACCTATTCTGTATATAGTATGTATATATAATTACTATAACATGACAACAATCGAAGGAGGTAAATCAGGAAAACAAGCTGTATCTATTGTTTTAATTGAAGCAAATGGTACAATTAAAACACTTAAAACAAAAGAGGTAACAACTGAAACTCTTTATAAGAAATGTGGGTTTCGTGTAAGTGAAGATTTTCACGCAAGACATACTTGGTGTGTGAATTTAAAAGAAAATGATACCAAAGTTCCTTATACTGTATCTGTTTGGGCGAAAAAAACAGGAAAGGCCAATTTTGAAAATAAATACGATTTTCCACCTCCGATTGATAACGAACTTTTTTTTGGGACATGCGCAATTGTGCGTATGGCCGAAATAAGTAGCGGTAGCACTAGCAACACAGATGAACCAGCTTTTTTGGATTTAACTAAAGAAAGCTGGTTGAAAATTTATGAAAAATTGTTTGGTGGGTTTGAAGATATTGGCGATGAGGACGAATACAGTGAAGATGAACTGGATAATGTTGATCCCGCTTTATTGACTGCACATGGTTATTTGAAAGATGATTTTGTGGTTTCAGATAAAGAATCAATTGAGATGGAATCGGACGATACAGATATAAGTCCTGTGCCAACTCCCATCACGAAAAAGCCAGCGACAATCAAGAAAAAGCCTACAACCGCGACGAAAAAGCCAGCGACGACAACAACGAAAAAGCCGGCAGCCGTAAAGAAAATCGTGAAAAGAAAGGTACAAAGTCAACCCCAAGAAGATGACGATGATGACAATTCGGATAAAGAAGATACGGATACTTCTGAACTAGAAGAAGAGGTGTATACTTTTTCGGATGATGAATAATTAATTAATTTATATATAAATAAAATTGAAAATATATATAAATATAATTTAAGGTATATAACAAAGAGACTAAAAAGGCAAAATGCGTACTGTATTAAACCCTGAAGAATTCCGTCAAAATGTTTGTGCTAAACTCCAAGAGCTTTGCCCCCCTTTAAATACAAACCATATTCAAAATATGGAGAAAAGTATTTATAATCACTGCTTAAAAGAGGCTGGCGAACGCGATATTGTCAAAAAATGGGATAACCCCTTTTTCGTCCAACTCTATATTGATCGCCTCCGCTCGATTTATATTAATTTAAAAGAATCGCCCGAATTTAAAGAACGATTGTTTAAAAAGGAAATAAAACCGCATGAGGTAGGTGGAATGACGCATCAAGATATGGCCCCCACGCGATGGCAAAAACTGATTGACGAAAAGAAAATTCGCGACGAAAATAAATATGCACCAAAAATAGAAGCATCGACTGATAATTTCACCTGCCGTAAATGTACATCAAAGAAATGCAGCTATTATCAACTTCAAACACGGTCGGCAGATGAACCGATGACAACTTTTGTTACATGCTTGAATTGCGGCAGCCGTTGGAAATGCTAATGCTAACGATAATGACGCAACTCGTAATTTAATAATTTATTTTTTCCTCTTTACCGAACCAGTAGTATAAATTATAAACTCGGCAAATAGCGCACTACATCATTGTCGTAAGTTGTTACCTTAAATGCATCATTATACCCTTCGACAAAAACAACATCGCCGTTATAGACATTATCACAACCATACTCACTTGTTCCGCTTTTACCATTCACTTTTACTGGCAATTTAATCATATTATTTTTATCATTTAATGTATAAAAATTCCATTTATCTCTCCTAGTAAACAAAGGCCGCCCCATCAAAGGTAAGATTGTTTCATCTTTTCCGCCATATCGCGTTAAAATACCGACCTGTCGATACTTGGCATCGTCGCAGCCTTGCGTTGATACATTAATCGGTATTGATCCTCGAATATCGCCTCCGCCGCCAGTCATACAGCGATCATCGCGAAGTGGGGCTTTATAGATATCCAAAAAGACGTCATTTCCTACACCTTTCTCGGCCGGCATTCTTGATGGCGCCATAAACATAATGTTATTATGCATAAATCTATCTTGTGACTTGCCGTGTCGTGGGCCGTGTCGTGTGCCGTGCATTTTATGACAAGAATTATCTCGCATATAAACCCACACACCTATAATTATAAATATAACAAAAATAAACATAATCGTCACATTTTCTATACACAATACACCTGGTGGACAACGGCGCGGCATTTAATATAATATATACATATTTTATACATATTATATATCGAGTATATGATATCGAGTATATGATATCGAGTATATGATATCGAGTATATGATATCGATTATAAAATATCGTATATCATATAAAGTTATTCATATTTATTCGCTAACCGGCACTTTAACCTCTTTACTGCCGCCAAATTTATCCATTAATTTGGTAATAGCGCCCATATCAAAATTGTTTAAAATGTTACCCGCTTTTTCCATAATAGGCGTCATCTTTTCAATATTACCCATTAACAATTGTTGTTTTTCGGCCAATCGCCCTGTATCTTCCGTCATATTACGAATTGCGTCCGAACCTAACATTTTATCTAAATTATCATACGCGGATTCTAAAGTAGACGCGTAATCAATTTTAGGTTTATGCCGCGGGACATCATCGTCGTCGGCGGCACTGTAATTAGCCGGATTTAATTTTTGGGTGAATGCATCTTTTTTGGTGGCAGTGGCAGTAGTAAGTGCTTCGCGCTGTTTACCATTAAATGGTTCTGCAGTTTTTGCATCAGGCGGGGGGGCTTCGCCAAGAACTTTCATTTTATCTTTTTCCGTTAATGGCATTTTCTCCGTACTTTCTTCCGCCTTATCATCGTCGTCTGTTCCTACCTTTCTTTCTCCCGCCGCCATTCCTTCTTGCACTTTCCCTAACATATTTATTTGTACTAAAATAAAAGTACTAATCATAGAAGTTAACATAATAATTATCATGTTTTTACTAAAGTAACTTGTTAAAAATCCAATAATTATAAAAAAGGCAACAGCGTCCAACTGTTTTAACATTAAATAACTAA
>Ga0181563_10001149_pt1 | contig 26169 bp, 18 predicted proteins | sample 011ome_25_FD_133759 | JGI IMG/M metagenome (GOLD analysis project Ga0181563, IMG submission 133759) | Coastal salt marsh microbial communities from the Groves Creek Marsh, Skidaway Island, Georgia - 011512CT metaG (megahit assembly) | ecosystem: Environmental > Aquatic > Marine > Intertidal...
AGTTGGCTCGATCAACACTCGTTGATCTCTTGTTACGTGGATCGATTCCCCGAAAATTGGACAGCCATTTGAATCAAGCTGACAAGGCGTTCGGATTAGTGGTCTCTATCCCTCGATAACACATTGTTGGGGGCGTTGAATCGCGAGTCAATCATTTTGCGGCAGGGTGAGAGCGAGTTTTACGGAGTTGTTGCTGGCGGTGCGATTCTGGCAAGTCAGCTAGATTTTGTGGGTTAGATGAATCAAAGGTTTGACATGGTTTTTTCCCAATTTCAGTTGGTTTTTATTAGCGTTTGGTCTCAATTTGGTTCCTCGATATCCTTTTTTCTCCTTGTTGCGGGTATTTGGCCCCTTTTTTTGGCGTAAATAGGTTCATCAGCCGTGAACACTTGGGGACAAACGCACTTTTCAGGCGATAAAAACGATGATTAACCCGTGCAAGATGATTGGGATCGCAACATATTAGGCGATCGCTGGTGAAAAAAATTCCGGTAAGTGGTGAAGAGCCAGTGGTAATCAGATCATGCCGAGTTGTTGCGGCAGTCTTACCAAATCGGTCATGCTAACATGCACTGGTCATAAAGGAATCGATCGACACATCAGGTGGCGAAGTTATCACGATGTACAACTTGGAAGACGTTACCAAACTACCAGACGACTTTGATGGACAGGTCAGACTGTTTCCGTTGCCAAATCTCGTGGTATTTCCACACGCGATGCAGCCACTGCACCTTTTTGAGCCGAGATATGTGCAGATGCTAAAGGAATCAATGGTCAATGATCGATTGATCGCCATGGCAACGCTTACACCACTCGAAGGAACCAACTGGCCGACCAAACAACCACCTATTGCCCCAACGGTTTGTGTCGGACGCATCCTCACGCATAGCGAAATTGAGGATGACCGCCATAACATCCTTTTGGTTGGTATCCGACGAGCAAAGTTGGTTGCGGAAATTGATGCGGGAAAGCCTTATCGCCTCGGGCAAGTGGAGATGATCGAGGATTATGAACTCGAAGGATCTCAGTCCGAAGGGCGACGCCTCAAGAAACTGTTGCTCGAAGCCTTTGGGGCGGTGATGCCGGTCGGCAAAACGATGCAGCAAAACCTCCACCAACTCATGGCCGATCAAATGAGCTTGGGCCCGATTACGGATATCGTCGGATACACGCTTCCGTTTTCGGTTGAGGATAAATTGAAACTGCTTCGTGAAGGTGATGTGAGCACGCGTGCGAGATTTTTGATTAGTCAGTTGAATTCGGGAGCAATTCAGTTCAAATCCAACGACGAGGATGATCGCAACGCTGGCGGGCAGGCCTTTCCTCCACGCTTTAGTGCGAATTAAAACGCTGGCGGTCGTTCGAGTAGCTGTTCAATCAATAGGTTTCAGGCTTGCTCATTTCCGAAACAATCGTTGGATCCTGAGCGGCTCGGGCTGCACCCCGGATTCACTTGATGCGAAGTGAAGACGGTAACAATCATTAACTCGTTTTTGTGAGAGGTACTCAATATGTTCGATTCCATAGGCATGGCGATGAACCTGTTTGGTCTTGATGTGCTCTCTCGAGTTTTGCACGTGGGCACGGCAATCACACTCGTCGGTGGTAGTTTGTTTATGGCGTTTGTATTGCTGCCAAGTTTGTCAAGCGTGGAGGACGAGACGCGGCAAGCATTGGTGCAAGCAGTGCGTGGGCGCTGGAAGCGTTTCGTGCATGGTGGAATCGCGATCTTTTTGATCAGTGGTTTCTATAATTATTTTCGTGCCATGCCAAAGCACGAAGGTGATGGTCTCTATCATGGGATGGTTGGCACCAAAATATTGTTGGCGTTGGTCGTTTTTTTCTTTGCATCGGTATTAGTCGGGCGATCGGCAGTGTTTGAGGGCTGGCGGCAAAACCCCGCGCCCAAACTCCGTGTAATGATCTTTTTGGCGGTTGTCATCGTTATTATCTCGGGCTTCCTCAAGATTCGTGGCGCGTAATTAACCGTAGTATGCGGCGATACGCTGCGATTCAGCCTCAAGACCGAGAGATGCGGCAGATCTTTAGGACTCGTGTTCTAGATGCAGACCGAAAGTTCTTAGCTAAACTCGCAAGTGGCTGGGAGGTTGGGTGACTCTCGGAAGCGGCTATTCTTTGTGATGAGTCAGTCTGCGGATACTTTTGACTGCGCAAGTTTCTGATACAGCAGGTGAAGTGCTGCGAAATGCAGAGGCAGAAGGAAGATGGCTGGGATGATGAATAGCATCAACGCTACCACATGACCTGCAATAAGGGTTGCCGAAGTCCTTAGAACCAAGCTTAAATTTTGCGTGATGAGTGTTAGGCTTTTCTTAATCGCGTCCACAGCGTTGCAGTTGTCTTGAACGATGGCACAAAACGTGAACAGAAAAGGGACGCATACTGAGAGTTGAATAACTCCGAGGGTCGGAGCAATCAGGAGCCCCACGGTCAGTAGAAGCTCACCCGGTATCGTCTGTTGTTCGGTCAGTGACTGCCAGTTTGAGCTGGCGTAATAGATTACCAATGAGGTTGGGACTAAGAAGACAAAGCAACTTGCTAACAGCATCATGTAGGCAAGAAATGCATCCAGGGAAGAGGATAAACACTGCGGGAGATCACTCGGGGTGATCTGTCCCTTGATCTGTTTTTGGCCGATCGCTGCATGAATCATTGCACAGGTAGGGCCCAGGAGAACAGCGAGTGGCGAAAAGAGACTAATGAGTATCAGTCCGTATGAGAGTGCCGCAAAGATCAGGTATTGGCTCTTCAGGAGATCGTAAGCTTCGCGGTAAAGCTGACGGATGGGAATTAATGGATTTTTTGATGAACTCATCATGGAAACTGACTCGGTACGATATCGCTATATGTGTTGGGTATTGCGGATTCACTCGGTGATTGTTTCTTGGAGTCCTGATGGCGTTAATGACTTATTAAGTTTTCTTCGATACCGTATTCTTGCGGAAAAGGTGTGAACAGCACCAGTTGGCTAAGCCGTGATCTTTATTGGAGTCGTTGAGTGTTTGATGATCGGAGAGTGTTGAAGTGTCGAATCGCATTCATTCGTTGGAACGTGGCGGTAGCAGTCCTGCTTTGCGCGTTGTTACCAAGTTTTGCAGAGGATTCCCCTCAGTATCTTGGTCAGCGAGGTGATGGAGTTAGTGACGAGAGCGATTGGTCACATCAGTGGAATGCCGATGGTCCAGTGGTACAGTGGAAGACTGAGTTGGGGATCGGTTTTTCAAGCGTGGTGACTCACGAAAATCGAGTGATTGGGACCGGATATCAGGATGGTCATGTAACGGTGGTCGCTTTGGAATTGGAGACCGGTCGGCGCATTTGGGAATTCCGTTATGAGGCGATGCTGGATGCCAACGATTTTGAGGGAGGTCCCACATCGACACCCGTTATCGATAACGGTTCGGTTTTCGTTCTGAGTCGTCGCGGCAAGGTATTTCGCCTTGGGATGGCGGATGGTGCGTTGTTATGGGAAAAAGACGTCGTTGCTGAGACAGGGATTCGAATTCCCGGTTGGGGGTTTTCGGGGGCTCCAAGGATTTTCGGGATGCGTTTGATTCTCAACATGGGCGATGCCGGTGTTTGTCTCGATCCTAGCAGCGGTGAGACGCTGTGGGTTTCCGAAGATCGTGATTCGGGTTATTCATCCGCGGTGCTATTCGAGGATCAAGGAGTGCAAGCGGTGATTCTCGGTTCTGGTCGATCTTATGTTTGCGTTGAATTGGAGACGGGAAAAGAGCGGTGGCGTCAGAAATGGCTCACCAGTTTTGGGTGTAATGCAGCGGATGCAATTGTTTCGGGCAGCGATGTTTTTCTTTCTTCTGGCTATAGTCGGGGCAGCGCGCTGCTGGACCTGAGTACCGGCGAGCCGGTGATCAAGTGGAAACATAAAGAGTTCCGAAATCAGTTGGGAACCAGCCTTTTAATTGATGGCTTTCTCTATGGGGTAAATGGTGATGTCGATGCGGGGGCATCTTTGAGTTGCATGGAGTTGCAGACGGGAAAAATTAAATGGGTGGCCGATGATTGGAACGCTGGCGCTGTAATTGCAGCAGGAGATCGTTTGATAGCGATTTCCGATTCAGGGGAACTAGTGATCGCTTCGGTCGATTCGGAAAAGTTTCAAGTGCTTGCTCGACATCAAGTTCTGTCAGGGAAATGCTGGGTCACTCCCGTGATGAGCCATGGTATGTTGCTCTGTCGAAACGCTGCCGGAGACTTGATCTGCCTGAACTTGCGTCGGTAGCTAGTTTTTCGGTTAGAATCTCGACCTCGGTCGGCGATCATCCTGCATTCCTTTCGTTAGGGTTCGAGAGATTCGTTTTTAAGTCAGCGTTCACGCAACGCTGTGATCCAGTAATTAATTTGGGTGTATTCATGCGTATCGAAAGACGTCAGTTCATACAGTCGGCCGCAATTACAGGTGCTGCGGTCGGGATGCCGTTTGTGCACGCCCAGTCAAAAGGAAAACGTTATCGAACCGCGCTGATTGGATCGGGTTGGTGGGGGATGAATATTCTGAAAGAGGCGATGGCCTCGGGGACGATTCAGCCGGTCGCTTTATGCGATGTCGATCAAGACAAACTTGAGATTGCTGCCGAAGAGGTCGAGGATCTCTCTGGGGCACAGGTCAAGACCTACACCGATTTTCGCGAATTGTTAGATCGGGAAGAAATTGAGATCGCCATTGTAGCAACTCCTGATCATTGGCACGCATTAAACACGATCGCAGCGATTGACGCGGGGGCGCATATTTTTGTCGAGAAGCCGACGGGGCATACCATCGCTGAAAGTCGCGCGATGCTCGAAGCGGCAAGAGCGAATAACCGTGTCGTTCAGGTCGTTTTACTTCGTCGCATCTGTCCCCACTACTTTTCAGGGATGGATTTTTTGAAGCAGGGAAATGTAGGTGAGATTGGTCTCGTCAAGGCTTTTGTGCATAGCCAAGGAGGTGCCGAATCGCCCACGGCAAATAGCGAGCCTCCTGAGCAGTTGGATTGGGATATGTACTGTGGGCCAGCCCCACTTCGACCGTTCAATCGCAAGATTCATCCTGGTGGTTTTCGTAACTTTCTCGATTTTGCCAATGGAACTCTGGGTGATTGGGGAGTTCACTGGCTCGATCAGATCCTTTGGTGGACGGACGAAAAGTACCCGCAGGAAGTTTACTCCACTGGCGGTCGTCCGATTCGCGGCCTCCCCGTACTCAATGAACAAGAGCAGACCACAGATGCTCCCGATTGTCAGATCGCAACTTACAAATTCGAGTCGTTCACTGCAGTCTGGGAGCATCGGCGATTTGCGGGTTCAATTGAAGGCCAGCCGAGTGTGGGTTGTTATTTCTACGGCACCAAGGGAACTTTCCACATGGGGTGGCGAGACGGATGGTCCTTTTATCCGTCAGATAAGAACGCAAAAGTGATTCATCAGGGTGCTCAGCACAAAGAACCAGATGGTCATAGTATTGATCTTCTTTGGGCTGATTTCATTAAGGCGATCGAGACAGGCGGCAGACCGACGTGTGATGTCCAGGTTGGACATGATGCGACAAATCTAAGCCTCCTTGGGATGCTTTCGCTTAAGGCTGGCCGAAGTATTCGTTGGGATGGCGCAGCGGAGAGGGTGATTGGTGATAACGAGGCAAACGAATTACTTCGACGACCGTATCGAGGTGAATGGAAGTATCCGGGGTCTGTTTGACAATTCATTTGCAAAACTCTCGGTTGATTGGTGAGAACCACCCAAAGTTTTGATCCTCGCTGGCTACCTTGGTCCATCCTGCCCCCTGCAACATGGCGACCTTACGATCGGTTAAACTTTGCCACGGCTTGTCGACCGAGTCGGGACGACGAGCGTTGCCGTCTGATTTCAGTGGCTTGGTTGACTTGAACCTAGCTATCGTAGGCCTCAGAATGGTTCGATTCTCGTTTTAACGGGACTTTACTGATAGGATTTAGAAACACAACGAGTAAGTTTTTAAAAAAATTCGCTCGACTATTGACTTCGTTATTAGGTACTAGGAATGCGGAAAGACATCGTGAAAAAGATTAAGCAGTCTCAGCATGGAATGGGGCGTCGACAATTCGTAAAAGCAAGTGGTGCGACCGCATTGTCTGTCGGCGTTTGGAGCGAAGTTGCAGCGCAGGAGTCGCGTTCTGCCAACGAGAAATTAAAGATATTGTGCGTGGGCACTGCCAATCGCGCCGCGGCAAACATTGATGCGATCAAAAACGAAGACGTCGTCGGAATTTGTGACGTTGATTCCAATTACCTCGATCGTGCCGCAAGCCAATTTGGTAGTGCGCGAAAGTACTCGGATTATAGAGAAATGATTGCGAGCGAGGCGGATCGAGCCGACGCGATCGTGATAGCGGTTGCGGATCACAATCACGCTCCTGCTTCGATTCGCGCCATCAATGCAGGTCTACACTGCTACTGTGAGAAGCCGCTTACCCATACGATTCACGAAGCTCGGCTCGTAGCACAAGCGGCAAAAGCCAAGGGCGTGGCAACGCAAATGGGAACGCAGATTCATGCTGGTTCCAATTATCGTCGCGTTGTTGAGATCGTTCAGTCGGGCGCGCTCGGTGATGTGAAGGAGGTTCACGTGTGGGTCGGTAAGGGATGGGGAGGTGGAGATCGTCCCGAGAAAGGCGAAACACCGCCCGCCAACCTGGATTGGAATCTCTGGTTGGGCCCTGCGCCCGAACGACCCTATGCTGCCGGTCGTTACCATCCCGCCCAATGGCGTCGTTGGTGGGACTTCGGTCAAGGAACTCTAGGAGACATGGGGTGTCACTATATGGATTTGCCCTTCTGGGCGCTCGAGTTACGTCATCCAACTAGCTGTGAAGCCTTCTCTGATGATGAAAAAGTTCATCCAGAAACCTGCCCGTTGGGGCTTACGGTTAAGTACCAGTACCCTCAACGTGGGAAGCTCGCTGCGTGTGAACTCACTTGGTACGACGGAAACATGACCCCTCGCGAGGTTGCCGGTGAACGTGTTCCTGGTAGTGGAGTGATGTTTGTGGGTACCGAAGGAAAAATGTTCGCCGACTACTCCAAGTATCGCCTCTTCCCTTCGGACAAGTTTTCCAATTACACCCCACCTGCCCCTTCGATTCCAGATTCGATTGGACATCATGCCGAGTGGATCAAGGCCTGTAAGGATGGGTCGCCAACGACCTGCAACTTTGATTATTCCGGCGCTCTCACCGAGGCGGTTTTACTTGGTAACGTGTCCTACCGAACCGGTAAGCAATTGGATTGGGATGGCGCGACCTTGAAGGCAACCAACTGCCCAGAAGCCGATCAGTATATCCGTAAGCAATACCGAGCAGGTTGGGAAGTTGAGGCCGCGGTCTAAATCTCGGCAGATAGGAAACCACGCGGATTGGCCGTGTGGTTTCACTTAACTTTATTGCGGCTTTGCGGCGAGTCGCAACTGGATGAAGTTGCAAGTTGATAAAAGTCGCACGCTGCGGCCAAGTTTGAACCGCGATTTTGAGTAGGAGTGATTCGGCTTATCAATAGAATGGGCCGAGTGCGGCATCGGGGTTGTTTTAGCGATAAGCTTGTTTTGAAAAGGATTTTCCATTGCGTTGGTATACGTTGTTTGCTGTTGCTTGTTTGTTCGGTGTGGGATGCAATTCTCCCGAGGATGGTAAAGAGTTGAGCTCGGAAGAGGCTGTCAGTTCAGCCCGTCCAACGACTTTGATTCCCTCGGTTTCCGACGATCAGTCTGCTGTCGCCACGGTCGAAGCGGCCGCAAAGCAAGTGCGACGAGACGGTGACGGGCTAATCATCGATGTCGATTTTCGTGATGGTGAACCCAGCCTTGAAGCTCTCGATTCACTCGCTGGCCTTCCTCGGTTAAGAGCTGTGCGATTGGGTGGCACTGGGGTGGGCGATGAAGCGTGCCGTGCCCTTGGCAAGCTCGAGGCTATCGAGGATCTCGACCTTCGGGATTGTCCGGTGAGTGATGCTGGAATGGAGTCATTGTCGAATTTGCCGAGACTCAAGGCGCTGCGGCTCAGTGGCAAGAACGGTGAATGTTCTGTCAGTGATGATGGCATGGAGTCTGTCGGAAAGATCAAAACACTCAAAGTACTCGCGATCGATTTTCTTTGGGTGAGCGAGGATGGCTTGGGCAAACTTAATGGCCTGCAGGATCTTCAGGAGTTGTATCTTGCGGGTACAACCATTGGTAATGAGGCCATGGAGTTATTGGCCCAGCATCCAAAGCTAAAAAAAGTCAGGCTTGCTGCCAATCAGATCGATGCTGATGGTTTAGAGTCGCTCGGTAAACTGACCCAACTTGAATCCGTCGACCTCAGTGAGTGTTTACAGATTACCGATCAGGCGACACAGTCGCTGGGACAGCTGACGAACCTGAAAGACCTTAACTTGTGGAGGGTGAATCTTTCTGATGAGGGAATCTCGCCGGTTGGAAAGTTAACCGCTTTGGAAAAGTTGAATCTGGACAACACGCGGCTGTCAGATGCGGGCCTTGCTGCATTGTCAGGATTAACTGAACTCAAATTCCTGCATTTGGGTTCGACGCTGATCACCGATGAAGGGCTCGTCCACCTCGAGGGGCTGAATCAGCTTGATGACCTCATTGTTACTCGGACAGCGGTAACGGAATCGGGCGTGAGTCAACTTCAAGCGAAATTGCCTAACACCAAGATTCAGCTTCGTTATCTAGGTGACCAGTAGCGTCAGAGGTTCGCATTTAGCGGTTAGTTTCTGTCGACGTCTTTTCGCCCGATTGCACGTGCTTTTTACGCCGCAACTGGTAAGCTGCATTCTCAACTGCGATTCGGAGACAAATCGTTTTCCCGGCATCGCTAATGGGTGTGGGACTTTTATCGGTTGACCAATCAAGGGTCGGCCAAAAGTGGGATCATGGTCTTAGCAGGAAGACCCGTAACCCATGAATGTGTGCTTTCTGCCGAACTGTCAATGCGACGTAAATTGGATTTGTGATGGGTGAGACGCGAGAGGGGCTATTTGGTGATGAAAACAGACTATTTCTCTTGGATGGTATGGCGCTAGCGTATCGTGCACACTTTGCGTTAGCCCGCAGTCCTAGATTCACATCGGGCGGGCAGTGCACTTCCGCGGTTTTTGGTTTAACCAATGCAATTTTTGATCTGATTAACCGAGAGAATCCTACCCACATCGCACTCGCGTTCGACACGCCCGAGCCGACCCAACGGCACATTGATTACCCCGAGTACAAAGCGCAACGTGATGCAATGCCCGAGGATCTGGCGAGCCAGTTCCCCCTGATTGATCGACTGTTAGATGCGTTCAATATCACAGTGATTCGGACGCCGGGATATGAGGCAGATGACATCATCGGGACCTTGGCTCGGGAAGCATCCCAGCAGGGATTTCGCACTTGGATGGTTACCCCTGACAAAGATTATGAACAGCTGGTGACCGAAGATGTGCTGATCTATAAGCCAGGTCGTAAAGGGGCGGAACCGGAGATTGTTGGTATCGCCAACGTTCTGCAGCGTTGGGGGATCGATCGCGTGGAACAGGTAATCGACATTCTAGGGTTAATGGGAGACGCGAGTGATAACATTCCCGGTGTCAAGGGAATCGGACCTAAAACGGCGCAGCAGCTAATTGCGAAGTACGGTTCGATTGAGAATCTATTGATGCACACCAGCGAACTCAAGGGAAAGCAGCGAGAAAGAATCGAAGACCAAACTGAGATGGCAAGATTATCACGACGACTTGTTACCATCGATCAAGAGGTTCCCCACGATTATCAAATTGATGCCTTTCAGTTCAAACCCTTCGATCAAGAAAAGCTAAAAACGCTGATGATGGAATTGGAGTTTGATACTTTTGGAAAACGACTCTTCGGTAAATCTTTCTCTTCTGCCAAAGTAAGAGCTGAAGTCCAGAGGGAAAAAAGAGAGGCGGAAATCCAAACGCTACTGTTTAATGAGCCGGTTGAGGATCGTACGCACCAGGATGTCAAGCATACGTATCACGTTGTGAAAACGGCGGAGGAGCGGTCCGAACTGATTCAATTGCTGAATAGCACCACTTCCTTTTGTTTTGATACTGAAACCACCGGGCTTGATCCGCGTTCAGCAACGCCTTTAGGGATTGCGTTTTGCATCAAGCCACATGAGGCGTTTTATGTGGTTTGCGGGAACGAATCCGATGGAATCCGTCAGGTGCTAAACGAGTTTCGTCATCTGTTCGAAGATGAGTCGATTGAGAAAATCGGACACAACCTGAAATACGACATTACTTTGCTTCGTTGGTGGGATGTGCATGTTCGGGGTACCTTGTTCGATACCATGTTAGCCCACGCACAAAAAGAGCCCGAAATGAAGCATGGGCTTGACTATCTCTCCAAAATCTACCTTGGTTATTCGCCGATACCCATCACCGATTTGATTGGTCCAAAGGGCGAAGCTCAAAAGCAAATGGCCGATGTTCCGCTGGAACAGCTGGTGGAATATGCATGTGAAGACGCCGATGTGACGCTTCAGATTGCTGCGGCTATGCGTCCCGAATTGGAGTCTCGCGGTGTGACCCAGGTTTGTTACGAAGTCGAATGCCCGCTCGTGCCGGTTTTAGTGGAGATGGAATATAACGGGATACGTCTTGATACCGAGGGGCTATCGCGTTTTTCAGAAAAGCTTGATCGCGAAATCGATGAGCTTCGCGTTCGTATCCTTGATGCTGCGGGTCATGAATTCAATATCGATTCACCAAAGCAGTTGGGTGTGGTTCTATTTGAAGAGCTTCAGATTGACCCCAATCCAAAGAAGACTTCCACGGGTCAGTATTCCACCCGCGAGTCGGAAATGCAACGATTGCTTGGGCGACATGAGATCGTTGGCGATGTACTGGAGTATCGGAACGCTCGTAAGCTAAAAAGTGTTTACGTTGATCAATTGCCAAACTCGGTTGATTCGAAAACCGGACGAGTTCATACGCATTACAGTCAATCATGGACGGCCACGGGACGGATGCAATCGAATGATCCAAATCTTCAAACGATTCCGGTAAGGAAGGAGCGTGGTCGCGATATCCGGGCCGCCTTCGTTCCAAGGGATGAAGATCATCTGTTGCTTAGTGCCGACTACTCGCAAATTGAGTTGCGTGTGATGGCTGAATTGAGTGGTGATGAAGCGATGCTTGAGGCGTTTGAGCACGGGATTGATATTCACGCCAGCACCGCATCGAAGGTCTATCATGTGCCAGTGGAAGAAGTCACCCGTGAGATGCGAGACAAGGCCAAGACCGTTAACTTTGGGATTATTTATGGCATCTCCGCCTTTGGACTCCAACAAAGATTAAACATTCCGAGGGCTGAAGCAAACGAGTTGATCGAGAATTACTTTGCCAAATACCCGGGGGTTCAGCAGTATATTGATCGTACGATTGCCTTCGCTCGCGAGCACGGATTTGTTGTCACGCAAACCGGTCGGAGGCGTTATCTTCGTGAGATCAACAGTAATAGTCGAGGTGTTGCCCAAGCTTCCGAGCGTCTGGCTATGAATAGTCCAATTCAGGGAACTGCGGCCGATATCCTCAAGCTTGCGATGATCAATGTGGATCGAGAATTGCGAGCTGGTGGATTTAAGACCAAAATGATTCTTACGGTTCATGACGAGATTGTTTTTGATCTTTTCGCTGCGGAGAAAGATTCTGTGATACCGGTGATCGAATCGGCAATGATGAATACGCTGCCAATGCGAGTTCCGATCGTCGTCGAAATGGGAATTGGGGAAAACTGGTTAGAGGCGCACTAATTTGATTAGTTCCGCGCCCAATGCGGACCATTGAACCCTTTTGGTCTTCGGGAACGTTTTGATTCATTATGCCGTCAGTTCTGTGTGCCGTTCCTGCCGAAGACAATCGGGTTGAACGAGGTGGACGAAATGATGCCTTCAAACGCTTGGCTTCCACCAATCAAGAGGCTTTGCGGTGGGAATGCCTGCTATACTCTCGTTTTTGTTCGCTGTCCTGTGACTAGAAAAGCTTTCGCAAGCGTTGGATGCTGCTCGCCGGATGAGGCGGTTCTGCCTATTGGAAGGGGAGGCGGTTGGAGTAATTGAATGAATGCTGATAATGAATCCTTGCCTGTCATCAATTACGAGCAGGCGCTAGAGAACGCCGCTGGGGAACGAGAGATCTTTGACGCGGTTGCAGATGCCGCCGCTCAGGAAATACCCTCACTTTACCCTCAACTAGCGAAGGCAATTCAGGGCAACGACTTTCTTGAGGGGCAGCGACTGGCGCACACCATCAAGGGGGCTGCCCGAGTGATTGCTGCTGAGCGGACCATGGTTCTAGCTCAGAGAATTGAACATGCGATGTCGGAAGAGGACCGTGATGCCGCCGAGGAGAAGCTAGTTGGACTACAACTTGCAATTCAAGAACTGGTCGCTGAATTAAGTAAGTGATTGTTTTTAAAAAAATCTGCCGATACACGGCGTCATCCCTACGAGGAACGCTCTCGCGTTGACTTGAATGAGACGATAGTAATAAACGATTTGCCGTCCGAATTCACTTCATTCAAACTTGTCGTCTTTGTTGGTGCCCATACCTTTAGCTTAATGTTTCGTTGTCACTGAACACTGTTCCTAAATCATTTGACGCGGCATTCTGCGTAGAACGCGGAAGGGTGATTTGGAAGATGGTTCCCTTGCCATCTTGCGGCTCAACGATTGCAATGGTTCCATGATGCTCTTCGATGATTTTTGCGGAGACGGGCAAGCCAATTCCGGTTCCTCTTGCTCCCTTGGTGGATTCAAATAGGGTGAAGATCTTCCCTCGAATCTCATCTGGAATGCCCGCACCATTGTCACCAATTTCAATTTTGCAATTTCCGTCTGATAGAACACTTGTGTGAACCGTCACTTTGCCTTTTGGAACTTGGGTGTCATCTTCTTGCGCATCGTCATCATGGGTGTGCGGCCCTTGCTCTGTTTTATGTGAGCCTTCGGCGGAGTGGCTATTCAGCGGCGCTGCAGTGTTTTGGTTGTGATCGTTATTGTGACTTTCGGTTACGGCATCAACGGCGTTAATCAAGAGATTGAGTATTGCTCGATAGAGTGAGTCGTAATCGAAGCTGCAGTACACCGGTTGAGATTCAAGTTGCAATGAGAATTCAATTGATAACTCTCTTGAACGATTTTCGAAATCTTCGAAAACTTCTTTGACTAACTCGTTGATGTCTTGGTGTTTTAGGTTTGGCTCTCGATCCTTAGAAAAGGTGAGCATGTCGAGCACGAGATTAGAGATTCTTTCTTGGTTGCGCTCGACCATGGTCCAGCCTCTGCGAACGGCTTGGGGATTTTTTTGGTTCAGTCCGGCATCAATCAGGTAGCTTCCCCCTTTGATTCCCTGAAGAATATTTTTTATGTCATGGGAAAGCGAGGTTAACGCTTGCCCCATCGCGGTCAGGCGTTCTGATTTTAGAAGCGATGAGTAGTAGTGCGTGTCTTCGATCGCAACCGCTGCCTGGTAACCGATGGCAGTAATGATTTTTAGGTGTTCGTTGGTGAACCTTGATTTCAATTCGTCCGAGCTGTGTCTGCCGGGTGGCGTGTAGGTGTCAACATAGAGTAGTCCAACGATTGAATATCGCCCTTGCAGTGGGACACATAATGCCTCTCTGATACCACGTGTCACAATGGACGGCGAGGATTCAAAGCGGCTGTCCTCCTTTGCGTTACTCGTTCTAACGCCAATTTGTTGTTCGAGGACGTGGTCGGCGATTGATTTACTGATTGAGATGGGGTCGCGTCTGTTTTCCTCGATTGGGTGTACACGGTCGCGTCGTGCTGCGGGATAGAGTGTTTGATCTTGGGTGTCGCGTAACATGATGCATCCACGATCAGCTTCTACCCAGTCAAAAACTAGCTGTAAAATGCGATCGAGCACCTCGCCCAAATCTTCAGTGCGTCCGATTGCAACCGCGGTTTGGTAGATCACATCGAGGGATTGGTCGCGGTTCGTTGGTGCCGTATTGCTATCGGCGTTGATCGCTTCGTACTTAGAATGTGTATTTTTTCGGCCAGTGTTTGGATAGTGCTGGGAGTAATCTGCGATGATACGGCTACCGTCTGCATCACCCTGCTTTAACACCACGTTGATTTGTTCGGCTGTATATGTCGTGGAGGTCTGCGTTAGGAGAAAAATAAGTGATGTCGTTCCAATGGTGATTTGATCACCCGATCTAAGTCGGCATCGATTTGCTTTTTGGCCGTTGACGAGGGTGCCATTACTGCTGTTCAGGACAAAAATCTCGTAGTGACCTGTCTCCGTTTGGCGAATCTCAGCGTGGCGACGGGAAGCCTCGGTATCCAGAATCTGGATCTGGTTACCTGATTCGCGTCCAATCGATACGACCTCTGCGCTGATGGAGTGCGTGGTTTCTGGCGACTTTCCGTCGGTGATTCGAAGGATCGGCTGCATAATGATCATGGAATTGGAAAGGGTGACGCGCGAGGTTAATCAGCAACCGTAGTCTACGTTTCCGAGAATGCTAGTGGTTGCAGGTCCCTTTGGTTGTTTCACACCAATTTTGAACGCTGGGCCGTGTTAAGTTACCGTTGGGCTTCACCTGAAAACCAGCAAAAAAGATGGTTGAACAAGAATCACCTCGTGGAATCAGATCTGATATGATGTGCGGGCTGACGTGGGTGTCCATCACGCGGCTGCGAAACGCTGTGAATCATTTGTCTATTTTCGTTTTATTCTTTTGTTCGTGAAGGTGCACCTTGGTACAGCCCCCTCCTGTTGAATCTCAAGATGATGATATTGTCGACGCAAACGAACTTGTCGAAGCCTGTGGTCGGATTCGCGAGCAAGTGGGACGCGTTGTTGTGGGCCAAGATGAGGTGATCGAGCAACTACTGATTGCGATTTTGGCTCGCGGTCACTGTCTCTTAGAAGGCGTTCCTGGCCTTGCGAAAACGTTGATGGTTTCAACCCTTGCAAATTCAATGCATCTCGATTTTCGCCGAATACAATTTACGCCCGACCTGATGCCCGGGGATATCACGGGCACAGATATTATTCAGGAGAATCCTGAGACGGGGCATCGCCAATTTGTTTTCGAGAAGGGGCCAATCTTTACGCAAATGCTTCTTGCGGACGAGATTAACCGCACACCACCCAAGACTCAGGCTGCACTCTTGGAGGCGATGCAGGAGCATGCCGTCACCGCGGCGGGAAAGACGTATCGACTGGATGAGCCGTTCTTTGTGTTAGCGACCCAAAATCCGATCGAGCAAGAGGGGACCTATCCGTTGCCTGAAGCTCAGCGCGACCGGTTCTTATTTCATGTTGTGGTCAATTACCCATCGCGTGATCAAGAAAGTGAGATTGTTGACAGGACAACGTCAACCTTTGTTTCGGAAGTTGAGGCGGTTGTTAATGGACAGCAGATACAGCAATTTCAGGAAACCGTTCGGCGTGTTCCCTTGCCGCCGCATGTCAAAGACTGGGTGCTCGATGCCGTGCGTTCCATTCGACCGGCTGATCCAGATTGTGAATCGTGGGTGAAGGAGTTAATTGAATGGGGGCCAGGTCCACGTGCGTCACAGCAGTTGGTACTCGCTGCCAAAGCTAGGGCGTTGCTTAAAGGAAGAACGCACGTCACCGTCGAGGATGTGCAAGTGTTGGCATATCCTGTGCTTCGACATCGCATTGTGCCGACGTTTGCGGCAGAGGCCGAAGGTATAACCGTTGATGATCTGATCACTCGCATGATTCGTCAGCAAACTTCGGCGCCAGCCAAAGTGATTTAGTCTCCCGAGTCATCACTTGCGTGATACCTTGGCGGTCGCGGTTTGGCCCCCAAAAAAAATAGGCGATTTGCCCAGCGTCGTTGAGAATTGCTGACGGAACAATCGATCGACTTAGTACTTGAGGGCGAATCCGATTAGTAAGACTGATTGCGTGTGTTAGTGGGCGTGGTACTGCGCTGCAAGCAACAGACCGCGTTTGGGAAATGCCATCGCTAGGCGTTTCAGTTCATCCGGGGTTTGGATGGAGCCCAATCCGATGCGTTCGATTGAATCTGCTGAAAGCTGACTTCGAATTATGATTTGATAGTCTTCACTTAGTGATCCAATTCGATCGAAGGGAACGGCTTTTTCATCCCAAGGTGTAAAATCTTCTGAGTCTTGTTCGTCCGCAGTTGGCTCATCGGCTACGAATTCGGTGTCGCCGTGCGATGCGATTTCCTCTGTGATATCGCTCCATACCACAATCGTTCCACCGCTCTGGGTGTACCTAGTTGCTGCCTCCGCTGCTCGGGCGATATTGAGCCATGTTTGCTGAGACGGGCCCCCTTCAACCACTGCAGTGACAAAGTCGCATAAGTCAGCGGTGGAAGTTTCGATGGCAGCTTGCCGTGCCGATTCGATGGATCCACATTCAATCTTTGCGACCCGCCCATGTTGGTTTGGTGTTACTGAAAGAATGAGTTGAACACCCAGCAGCCATGCTGGTTCTTCCGCAGTACCGGACATTGCCTCGGGGTCCTGCTCAGCCGCATCGGAATCACCCCAAGTATCGTTTTTTGCCCGCGATTGGTGGTGACGCCGACGCGCGTTAGCATCCGTGAATGTCGGGTAGATTCCGGTAAGATCATGCGGTCTATTCGCTGAAACGTCCGACGCGCGTTTCGTAACAACGGGTAGAACGAGATCCGCGTCGACCAGCCAGCGATTCAAATAGACAGGTTCATCGTGAACGTCTGGGCCCAGATATCGAAACGAAGCTCGTTTTTCGGTTTGGTGCAGATGCACGGTCGCTAATTCACCTACGAGTGATCGCAGTACGGCGAGATCACTTGAGCTCGTCTCGGTGCTAACGACGATGTCAATTTCGCCGGCACCGTTGGCTTGCAGCTGCGTGAGTAACGCAGAGATGACCCGATCGATCGCGGGGAGATTTGTATCTAGCGCGATTGCAATGTGGTCCCCCGTCACGATCGCGGATGCGAGAGGGGGAAAATCGGTCGGCATTTCTAACGCAGATCGGGTAGCGGATGTCACGTCGGTGACTTCGTGAGTCGGCAGCGGCGAGAGGTTCTGCGAGTCGATCTGGGCGAGAAGATCGCATACCGCTGCGATCGAATCTTTGAAAGTTCTGGAATTGGGATCTAAATCCGTCATGTCTACCGTTTCGGGTTAGAGACTTATTTGTTTTGAGCGACACGTCAACCGTGACTCGTAGGGTGATTTTGGTAGACGCTGTCGCTTAAACCGTGATAAGCAATTCGGCACTTATTCATTCATGGCTCGGATTATCTCGTCGAACGCCGAAACATCTTCGTAAGGGCATCGGAAATTCTTACTTCGGGAAGCCTGTTTTAACAGGGAATGTATCGATACAGCGTGGTCGCTTTAAGGGGGGAGTGTGGAAACGGGATGCTCGTTTTTTCCCCACAGCCCTGGATTTGTATACAGAACTCTTTCGAGATTTTTGGGATTGGCAGGCAGAAAAACTGCCCTAGATCCGCCTAAATCAATCGCGTCGATCATTGATCGGTTGCGCTGCGTTGGTGTGATCGTTGCGATTTCGTAGTCGTATCATTCTTTATACGAACGGGGCAGGCAATTTTTAAACGATCTTTCAGCAAGTCTCCTGACATCATTTGAGCTGGAAGCGAATTTTACATGTGACGCGTGGCTCGAAAAATGCACTTGTCTCATTCGAGTGCCTGCGTCCAAAATGACCACCGTGATGGAACACAACTCTCTGCTAGGTCAGTTGATGGGCAATGGAATTTGAATCGAAAACCAAGCATCCAGCCCAGCGTGACTGGCCTTTTATCTCAAAAGGCGAAAAAAGTGCCGTTCGTCCGCAGCAACCTCTTGCGAGGTTTTTGAACAAGGTCTTTTTGTTCTTTTTACTTGTCTCAGTCGGCTTGATAGCAATTCGTTGGTTCGGCCAAACCGCGATCACGGCAGATGATTTCGACGCCTTGAATCGCACAGAGAAGATCGCGTGCTTGGCGGCACTCTCGGAAATCGATTCGAAATCGATTGCTGTCTGTGTGCGAGGAATTTGCGATCGAGACGTCGGAGTCGGTTTTTTCTCATATCAGAAATTGATTCGATGCCAAAATCGTTGGCTCGTTGAGCCAAGAAAGAGTCGAATGCTGAGAAATCGAGAACTGATCGAGCAGTTGCTTGAGTTGGCGAGCAATTTCGAAGGGGAGCCCAATGTTTCAGATCTGATGGACTCGAGCCACGCCCGCTCTGTCCGAAAAACTTGGGTACTCGACCTGCTGAGGCAGACTTGGAACAGTATCGATGGCAGGAAAGCGACCGGTGCGGAATGGATGCGAGAGAGGATTGCCACTGCTGTTTCTGATTTATCAGTTGATCATTTGGTTGCTTTCCCTGAGCGAAATGACACTCAACAGGGGGCTTTTGACGGCGAGGAGGTGAATCGCTTCTTTGCTTGGAACGGTGTTGAACAATTGCGAGGGGTGTCAGTGGGGCCGATACCCAGTCCGGTAGGTTTCCAGTCACAGCCATCTTTGATTCAGTCGATGCGAGATCAAATCGCAGCGCAGCCCATCGTAGGAGCTTCGATCTATGACGGAGTGATCCAAGATGGTAGCGGAATGCGTACCCCATCCTCCCTTGCGGTGCCCAACGGCGAGGTTGAGTTGGCCAATGCCACACTGCCACTGCGACAGTCTCTGGATAACGGTGTTAGCACCGAAATCGATAACAAGAGCCTAACCAAGTTGGAAGCGTTACCTTTTGGCGTCGCTCCGAACCTTCGTTCTGTGACTAGCACGCGTGACAAGAATACTCAATCTGTCGATCGATTTTTAGGAACTGGTGTTGTCGAGCAGGGAGCCATCAGGCTAGCGGATCATGAGATAGACGCGGGTGATACATTCTTCAATGGGGTTTCATCCCCAAGTGATCTAGAACTGGCCTCGTGGCAGTCTCGTGGGAAAATATCCGAGTCAGAGGACGTTGCTAAGGCGTTTGGAGAAAGTTTGGAGGGTGAGGATTCAGCGACGATCGCGCGCACTTCCTCCTCCTCGATCCGAGACGCTTCAAAATTCGCTGATCAGCTGACCGGCACCGATCTGCGGCTGCAGAAATCGCTGAACGCTCGTGTTGCTAGTTTCAGTTCTCTTGCCAATTACGATGACTGTACGGTGATCCAATGGTTGGGCAGCGACCATGATGGCTTTCGTGAGGTCGCAAAAGAGGAACTCGCAAAACGCGGTTTACAGGACAGCGAGATAGACCTCGTGGCTTTTTATGTACGGGCTGATGTAGAACAGCGGCTTGGACTGGTGCGTTTTGTTGCAAGTTCTCCAAAAGCCAATCTGAAGCTTTGGATTCCACTATTTTTTAGGGCTGCTAGTCGTGATTTCAAGATTCAGGTGATCGAGATTTTGGACCAATCCAATCGCGAAGCTATCGACGAGTGTTTAAAGCTGCAGCTGGGGGAGGAGGCAGATTCGATTGTTGCGGAAAAGATTCGCGCACAGCTACCCTTACGGAAATTGACACCTTGATCCACCATCTCGTCTCAGCGTAGGTATCTAGCATCAACATAGGGATTCCGCGTAAGCATCCCGACTCAGGACAGACTTCTCGTCTCAACGCAGACTCACCCGTTAGCTTACCCCAAGAGCTCGGTTGCAGAACCTTTCTACAAATGTTGATATTGGACCACTCAAGTCTTTGGTTTGTGACGGTGCTGTGGATTATCCGCTAGGGTGTTAAGCAAGGAAGGCTTTTTTAGTTGCTGCGAGTTTGGTGTTTGCGCAATCGTGGTCGAATGATTGAGTGCGGAGCTTTTGCGTTCATCGGAATGCCGGCCGAGCACAGTCGAGAAGGGATGCGGGCTGTTTGAATCTGGTGTGAAGAATCACAGGCGGTGATCATTCGCAGCGATGACCGTAAGCAGTTCGGTGTTCAATGATACCTATCTCGACGATGTCCAAGAGAGCTAGTTCGCCTCCTTTGCAGGTCCCTGCACCAGAAGTGGAGTATCTGCTGGTATGTCAGGCACAAACTCATTCTTTCTGTGACGGCGCATGGTCGTTTGCTTTGGAAACGGCATCCGGTAACTCGGTTTTAGAAGCGGAGGATGTGGAGACCGGGGATCTAAACCGACTCACGTTACTCGCAGCAGTTAGGGGCTTGGAGTCGATTGATGGGCCCGCCTCGGTTCTTTTGCTCAGTAATAATCGCTATTTGATCCGATCCCTCTCCGAGTCCTTGCCAAGGTGGCGAGCCAGCGGCTTTGAGTGGGAGCATTTTGGACGACGCATGGAGGTCCAGCATGCGGATCTTTGGAGACGGATCGATCGCGCACTAGAGATTCACTGGGTTCAAGCTTGCTTGATTTCATCGAGGTTTGTTAGCGGTCCACAAGTAAAAGCAAATCAGCAAACTCGAGACACTCAAGTGCTTCCTAAGGACAATACGGCGGGGCGTGGTGCTTGGGAAGGCACGACGGCGTGGGATCGGGTCGATCATGCACATGCTTCATCGATCGGACCTCGCTCCAGCGATAGGGATGGTTTGCGTCGCTGGCTATTGGGTGACGTCGCGAAGCAAGCTGGCCCAGTCGTCAAGCGTCGATTCGAATCGGCCGATCTGCTTGAATAGTCGGTTCCTGTCCCCCGCCGTTGGCAACCGATTGAGTTACAGATCGTTCCGGTAATGTTAGGAATCGATCCATTACACGCGATCTTTTGATTCGCCTTGTCACCGTAAATACTGATTTTTAAGAGACGCGATGGTGCGTAACCGGAGACAAGAGAAAAGCGGCTAGGATAGAGTGGGTCGGCACAAGAGTATTGAATCATGTCGCGTGTGGATCCTTATTTTTCCAAACCAATTCCACTCTGTGATACGGCGTGGTTTGTTAATCGCATTCAAGTAAGGATCCACTCGCAGTCCTTGGACGTTGGTAAGCACGCCAGCGTATGGCGTCGATGACGCAAATTCGGTGAGTCGCCTTTCAGTGAAGGTGGATAAGATTCATAGTCAGTACCTCATGAAGTGTTAGAAATGGATTCTTCTTCCTGTCGCCCCACTCTTTTCAGTGATCTCGACCGCCATCTTCTAGGCGAGGGGCAGCACTATCGGCTGTATGAGAAGCTTGGTGCTCAAGTGATCCAAGACCCTGCATACAGCGGGGTTCATTTCACGGTTTGGGCGCCCAATGCGAGGCAGGTTCAGGTCGTTGGCGATTTCAACGGCTGGGATGGCAAAGACTCTCAGGCTCATCCCGTGAGTGAACTCGGTCTATGGGAACGGCGTATCGAAAATGCGAGAGTGGGTGACCGCTACAAATTTCGCATCCAAGATATAAACGGCTTATGGTGCGACAAATCGGATCCCGTTGGATTTGCTGCCGAGCTTCCTCCACTTACTGCGTCCGTGGTGACGGACTTGAACGCTTTCTCTTGGAGTGATGACGAGTGGTTGAGCCAGCGTGAAAATAAAAACGCACTACAGTCTCCGATGAATATTTATGAAGTTCATCTTGGCAGCTGGCAAAAAGGTAAGGGAAGAAAAAATGGCTGGCTCGATTATCCTTATCTTGCAAGACGTTTAGCGGATTATTGTCATCGAATGAATTTCACGCATGTCGAGTTGATGCCGGTCAGCGAGCATCCGTACACAGGGTCGTGGGGATATCAAACGGTTGGGTATTATTCGCCTACCGCAAGGCACGGATCGCCAGAAGATTTCATGTACTTTGTGAACTACCTTCATCAGCAAGGTATTGGTGTGATCATTGATTGGGTTCCCGCGCATTTCCCAAAAGATCAGCATGGTCTCGCCAAGTTCGACGGAACCGCCTTGTATGAGCACGAGGATGCTAGGAAAGGTGAGCACCCGGACTGGGGGACTTTGATTTTTAATTATGGCCGTAATGAGGTGCGTAATTTTCTGGTTTCCAACTCTTTATTTTGGCTGGATCGGTATCACATCGACGGACTCAGGGTCGATGCCGTCGCTTCGATGCTCTATCTCGACTACAGTCGAGGTGAGGATGATTGGCTGCCGAATGAGTTCGGTGGTAGAGAGAATCTCGAGGCCATTGAGTTTTTGCGCGAGGTCAATCAGGCAATCACGGAACAATATCCTGGGGTGGTGACCATTGCAGAGGAGTCAACTGCTTGGCCGGGCGTCTCGCGAAAGGTCGAAGATGGTGGACTGGGGTTTTCGTGTAAATGGAATATGGGATGGATGAATGATTCTTTATCCTACATCCATCGAGAGCCGATCCATCGAAGGCATCATCAAGGTGATATTTCTTTCAGTCTGATTTACGCATTCACCGAAAATTTTGTGTTACCGCTTTCGCATGATGAGGTGGTACACGGTAAGGGATCATTGATCGCTCAGATGCCGGGCGATCTCTGGCAAAAGTTTGCCAATTTGCGGCTTCTATACTCTTACATGTGGATGCATCCAGGAAAAAAATTGTTGTTCATGGGAAATGAGTTCGCTCAGTGGAACGAGTGGAATCATGACGATGGTCCGCAATGGGAATTGCTGGATTTTAAAACGCACCGCGGCGTACAGCAGATGGTTGCTGATCTTAATGGACTGGTAATCGAACACCCCGCATTGCATCAACTAGACTTTTCGGGTGAAGGGTTTCAGTGGGTCGATTGTCAAAATGCGGAGGACAGCACTCTCATTTTCCTACGCAAGTCGAGTGGTGATGGCGAACCAATTCTAGTTTGTTGTAACTTTACACCGGTCGTCCGCTACGATTATCGAGTCGGGGTTCCCAAGTCTGGCTTTTGGCGCGAGATCTTCAACAGTGACAGTGAGATTTATGGTGGTTCCAATGTTGGGAATTTTCCTGGCGGAACGACACTCGGCGAAAGTCATCATGGGCAGCCCGATAGCATCTCTGTGGTGATGCCGCCCCTTGCCGTAACGATTTTTCGATGGGAAAGTTTGTAATCCACTTCGCTCTTTCGACACCCCGTTTTTTACTCGGTTAGCAGAAGATTTGCCTCAGCCGAACCGTCGCTGAGTTTTCTTGGTCGGTTGATTCGGAGTGGCCGAGGAATTGCTCGGTAAGTTGGTTTCCTGTGCGAGTGGTTTCCTGTGCGAGTGGTTTCCTGTGCGAGTGGTTTCCTGTTCCAAGGTTTTTCTTGTGCGGTTAAGTGATACGTGAGTCGGTAGTCGGTGTGGGTATTGGAATTAAAGTTTCAAGACTATACTAAGGCGGGCAGCGAAGCTCGCTGTGCGGCGCAATCTTCTTTTTTATGTGATTGGTTCATGGCTGTTCAATCTCGTTTGTCACGTATCATTATCTCAGAACTTACAGAGAATCAGGTGATTTATCTGAAAGAGATGGATGGTGATCGAGAGTTTCCGATACTGATCGGCATCTTTGAGGCGACCAATATCGATCGTCGTGTGAACGAGGGATTTCAAACACCCCGCCCGTTAACGCATGACTTGATTGTTAGCGTCGCGGAGGCATTTGGCGCAAAAGTCGATCATGTGGTGATCAGTCATTACGAGAGCGGAACGTATTATGCGAAGTTGATGTTGAAACATGCTGGCGGTCAATGGTCCGAGATCGATGCGCGGCCGAGCGATGCCATCGCTGTGGCAGTGACCTTTAATCCTCCGCTTCCTATCTTTGTCGAGGAAGACGTTTTTGAAGCGTCCTCGTCGAAATAGCGGTCGTTAGGGTTCAGGTAAGTTACTGCTCGATCGTAACTTTAGGAAAGTTAAGATGGAACTGCTGCGGGATCCAGATATAGCTCGGGACTACGTCAAGAAGTTGCAAGCCAGTGGTGAGAGCGTGGCGGTGGTGCCGACCATGGGCGCTCTCCATGAGGGGCATCTTTCTTTGGTTCGGATCGCCAAGGAGCGATTTGGACGTGCGATTACAACGATCTTTGTGAATCCAACTCAGTTTGCTCCGCACGAGGATCTTGATAAGTACCCTCGGACACTTGAGCAAGATTTGGAGAAGCTTAGAGGGATCGATACGGATGCCGTGTTTGTTCCAGACGTCAACACAATGTATCCCGCTGGATGCACCACATCGATTTTTCCCCCGGATGTCGCGAATGTTTTGGAAGGGGAATTTAGGCCTGAGCATTTTGGCGGTGTCTGCACGATCGTGCTCAAGCTTTTCCAGTGTTTGCCTTGTGACGCCGCTATCTTCGGAAGAAAAGATTATCAGCAATGGCGTGTGATTGAGGCGATGGTGGAGGATTTGAATCTTCCCATCCAGATTGTTGCTGGTGAGATCATTCGTGACCCTGATGGTTTGGCAATGAGCAGTCGCAACCGTTACCTAAGCGAGACCGATCGCTTAAAAGCGGTTGCCATACCACGTTCTCTACAAGAAATAAGGGCGGACATCGAGGGCGGCGTCAGGGACGTTGGGGAGTTGCAGTTTCGATTAAGTAATCGGCTGCGTGGCGTACCATTAGGCAGTGATGATCGGATCTCCGGCGGTGTCGTCATCGAGTCCAGTCAACGCCAATCAGAGTCCGCAGGGCAACCGGGGGTCGACACGATCGACTATGCTGTGATCGTCGATGCAAAAACGCTTCAACCAATCACGCGGCTGAACCAGCCCGCTGTCGCGTTGGTTGCTGCTAGGGTGGGAAGCACACGATTGATTGATAATTTGCTAATCGATCCAAAGTTCTGATTCGCTTCCGTGGTATCGCAAAACGTGTGTAACAGGCGTAACCTGAATGGCATTCTGGGTTGTTTATATGAATACGGCTTTTAGCAGCATTTTTTTTCGCGGTTTAGCATTTGCTAATTTGACTGCCACTTAATTGAATTGTTTGGACCGGGTCTTGCGTCGGTAAATTAGAAGATCGGTGTTTGGTTTCGAGCGGTTTGGCAGATTTGGTGTCCGCTGTGGTGTTCGCGGGACCGTTTGAACGTGGGATTCGAAAGGTAAGTGAAGGCAGGATGATCAAGAGAATACTCGTCACGGGTGGAGCAGGTTTTCTTGGGTCTCATCTGTGTGAACGTCTAGTCGAAGCCGGGCATGATGTGATTTGCTTGGATAATTTTTTCACGAGTCAAAAATCAAATGTCGCGCACTTGCTCGGTCGACCCAACTTTGAGTTATTGCGTCATGATGTGACCCTTCCTGTCTTTCTTGAAGTGGATCAAATCTATAATCTTGCCTGCCCCGCTGCTCCTGGTCATTACCAATACAATCCCATCAAGACGATTAAAACGAGTGTGATGGGTGCTATCAATTTGCTCGGGATGGCAAAACGCTGTGGTGCTAGGATACTACAAGCGAGCACCAGCGAAGTTTACGGTGATCCTGAGGTTCATCCCCAAGTTGAAAGCTATCGAGGTAGTGTCAATCCGATTGGTATCCGCGCTTGCTACGATGAGGGTAAGCGAGTGGCTGAAACGCTTTTTATGGACTACCACCGCAGCAACCATGTCGATATCCGGATCGTCAGAATCTTTAATACGTATGGACCTCGCATGCATCCGTTTGATGGTCGCGTGGTTTCGAATTTCATCAGGCAGGCACTTGGTAATGAACCGATTACGATTTTCGGTGATGGCAGTCAGACTCGGTCATTCTGCTATCGCGATGACCTCGTTGCCGGAATGATCTCGATGATGAACGAAACCAGCGGTTTTATCGGGCCGGTGAACATTGGTAATCCAAATGAATTCACCATTCGTGAATTAGCGGAAACGGTGATCGAGCTTGCAGGGTCGAAGAGTGAATTGATTTTTGAGCCGCTGCCGTCGGATGATCCCACACGACGGAGACCGGATATTTCACTCGCCAAAGAAAAATTGGATTGGCATCCCAAGGTAATGCTTCGTGAAGGCCTGATGAGTACGATCGAGTGGTTTCAGTCCATCAAGCTTGGTGATTATCGACCCCCGACTCCGAACTACAAATAGAAACGGTAGCCACGAAAGTGATTGTTGATGCGATGGTGTGAATCACCGATCATTACCGTTGAAGTTGATTGTTTGGCAAGGTTTCTATGGGGTTAGCTAGACGCGTGCGTTCGCTCGCCATCCTATTGCATGATCAAGTTTCGCATTGGTCTTGAGCACCCAATACCGATTCGATTCGGTCAAAGATGATGGCAAAGCCGCAGAAGTTTGC
>Ga0181563_10001155_pt1 | contig 26146 bp, 24 predicted proteins | sample 011ome_25_FD_133759 | JGI IMG/M metagenome (GOLD analysis project Ga0181563, IMG submission 133759) | Coastal salt marsh microbial communities from the Groves Creek Marsh, Skidaway Island, Georgia - 011512CT metaG (megahit assembly) | ecosystem: Environmental > Aquatic > Marine > Intertidal...
CGCGTATTTCGCTCGAGATGCAAAGTGAGATACGCGTTCATTGCCAAGCATCGCGATCGTTTTGGCGTGCGGGCAATGTGCCGGTGCCTCGCAGTGCAGCCGAGTGGCTACTATGCTTGGCAGGCAATGGCACGACATTGCCCGTGCCGACAGGCCCGCTCATGCAGAAACACCCCCAAGCTTCCATCAACTTCACGCGCGCGCCCGGCTGGCCCGGCGTGCCCAGATAAGTTGTGCGGCGATAGGCCGCCTGCACAGCGTCAGGCGTCTTGTGCGCCAGCGCCGCTTCTACCACCGCATCAGCAAAGCCTTCATTCGCCGCCCAGTCGGTGAAGGCGGAGCGGAAGCCGTGAACGTGGAACGGCTCGCTCATGTCGCGCAGCACTTTGAGCAGCGTCATGTCGGACATCGGCTTGCCAGCCACGCCGGGGAAAACAACATTGGTTTCCGCCAATCGCAAGGCATCCGCCTTCGCCAACACCGCCAGCGCGGCGTCAGACAGCGGAACCATGTGTGCCTTGTTCCGCTTCATGTGATCGGCGGGAATCGTCCACAGACGCCCTTCAAGGTCAAATTCGGCCCATGTCGCCAACCGCACCTCTTGGCTGCGCACGCCGGTCAGGATGAGCAATTCCAGTGCCAGCCGCCCAAAGGACGGTTTGCGCCGCAAAGCGGTTATGAAACCGGGCAGCGCCACATAGGGCATGGCCTTGCGATTCTCCCGCGCTTTCACTTGCCGGGGCAGGCCGCGCCCGGCCTTCAGGCTGCCATTGCCCGATGGGGCTTCTCGCGAGCGCCAACCCTTAGCGTGAGCGTAATCCAGCACTGCGCAAATCCGGTTTCGGACCTGTCGGGCGGTTTCGGGAATTTCCTGCCAAATTGGTGTCAACACCGTGATAATATCAGCGGCAGTGATTTCGCCGGTCGGCACTTCGCCCAATTTCGGGAAAGCGTAGTTTTCCAGACTGGCAAGCCACTGGCGGGTATAGACGGCGCTTTTCCATCCCGCCTCGTTCTCGCTATGATACTGGCGCGCCGCTGTACTGAATGTCACCTTGGCTGCGGCCTCGTCTTTCTTTTCAACCAGCACATCGCGCCGGTCGATCTTGACCGCCTTGCGAAGTCCACTAGCCTTCTCGCGGACCTCGGCCAGTGTCAGCAATTTGGCACTGCCCAGCCCGATGTCCTGCCGCTTGCCGTCGCGCTGCAAGCGCAATAGCCAATAGGCACCACCGCGCTTGTCCACTTTCAGAAACAGCCCCTTCCCGTCCTGATACGTGCCGGGATTCGCCAAAGCCCCCTTAACCGCCACCGCCGTGAGCTTGCCCATCGCTTTACCCCCACACTTTCTTCCCCCACAACGGAGGGCCAATGTGTGGGGGTAAGCCGATTTACCCCCACATTACCCCCACACTACGTCCCGGTTGCAAGCAAACGGCAACGGTCACGAGCGGACGGTTATGGGATAATACGCTAGGTTTTCTGGGATTTCTAGGGACTTCGGCGAACGCCCCCGAATAAGGCGGTGGTGGACAGGGCTGGATTCGAACCAGCGTACGCTCACGCGGGCAGATTTACAGTCTGCTGCCTTTAACCACTCGGCCACCTGTCCACACCATTGCCGGTCACGGGTTGCCCCGCATGTCTGGTGGCCCTTTCGCAAGGGCCGCCCGGCCGAGAGGCGCCCCTTTGGCGAAGCGACGCTTGCCTGTCAATGGGGCGGCTGGCAGGAGAGGGATCACAGATGTTTACAGGGACAAGATGATGGGAAGAAGCACCGACAAGCGCGCCTTGCGCGGCCGGGCCGGGCGCATGCAGGGCGGGCGCGGCAGCGGGCGGGCATCGAAGGGCATGGTCCGCCTGTGGGGGCGCCATGCGGTCGAGGCGGCGCTGCTCAACCCCGAGCGCGAGCATCGCAAGCTGTGGGCGACGCGCGAGGGCGTCGAATCGCTGGACGGCGAACTGCCCGCCGATTTCCCGCTGGAATATGCAGGCCCCGCCGATCTGGCCCGACTGGTCCCGCGCGACGCGCCGCATCAGGGCCTGGTGCTGGAATGCGAACCGCTGCCCGATGTCCATCTCGACGAGGTGCTCGATGCCGCAGCGACGCGCCCGCTGGTCGTGCTGGATCAGGTGACTGACCCGCATAATGTGGGCGCTATCCTTCGCTCAGCCGCCGCTTTCAATGCCTGCGCGGTCGTGACGCAGGACCGGCATGCCCCGCCCGAATCCGGTGTGGTCGCCAAATCGGCATCAGGCGCGCTGGAAATCGTGCCCTGGGTGCGGGTCGTCAATCTGGCGCGGGCGATGGAGGAAATGGCCGAGGCCGGCTACTGGCGGATTGGCCTTGCCGGGGAAGCGGACACTAACCTGGCTGCGGCACTGCCCGCCGGACCGGTCGCGCTGGTGCTGGGCGCGGAAGGCGAAGGCATGCGCCAGAATGTCGCCGGGCATTGCGACGCATTGGCCCGTCTGCCGATCAGCAGCGAAATGGAAAGCCTCAACGTCTCTAACGCCGCCGCCATCGCCCTCTATGCCGTGGCCAGCCGATAACCGGAAGGAATCGATGATGCTGCTTACCTCGCTCTGGCGCCGGATCGCCGCGCTGTTTCTGCTGGCCGGATCGGCTGCCCTGCTTTCTTCCTGCTTCATCGCGCCGGGCCGATTCGTCTCGGCGCTGGACATTCGTGACGACGGGCACTTCACCTTCACATACAATGGCGAGATTCACATGCTCGCGCTGAGCAAGCTGGCGCAACAGGGTGAGGACGAGGCATTTTCGGAGAGCAGCTGCTACGATGACGATGCAGGCGAATCCCGCCCGTGCTCCGAGCAGGAAATCGCCAGCCAGCGCGAAGCGTGGGAAGACGGCAAGGCTGAACGCGCAGCCAGCCGCAAGCGCGAGGCCGAAAAGATGCGCGCCTTCATGGGCGGCATTGATTTTTCCGACCCCAAGGCAGCGCAGGAACTGACTGAGCGGCTGCAACGCCAGCTCGGCTGGAAGCGCGTGGAATACAAGGGCGACGGGCTGTTCATGGTCGATGTCGAAATCGTCGGGACGCTGGATCATGATTTTGCCTTCCCGACGATCGAACGCTTTCCCGGCACCAATCCGTTCGTGCAGATCGCCCTGCGCCAGGACGGGACCGTGCGCATGGACGCCCCCGCCTTTTCCGCATCGGCCAATGATCCGATGCAGATGATGGCCCTGGGCAAGAGCCTTGCCCCGGCGGATGCGGAAACCGGCAAGCCGGGTGCACCCGTGCTGGACGGGCGCTTCACCCTGACCACTAATGGCGCGGTACTGGCCAACAACACGGATGAAGGACCGCAGGCAAGCGCCAGCGGCAAGCAGCTGGAATGGCGAGTCGGCGTTCAGGGTCAGGCCGCGCCGATGGCGCTGGTGCAACTGGCGCGCTGAGACCGGCTGCACCACCGGACCGGGCAGTCCATAGAAAAACGCCGCGCCCGCACGGTGGCGGGCACGGCGTTATCGCATTTCGGGCCGCGAGGCGTGCGGCCCGGAAGCTGGCGGAATTAGTTGACGGCGTCTTTCAGACCCTTGCCAGCCTTGAACTTGGGCTGGGTCGAAGCCTTGATCGTCATCGTTTCACCGGTGCGAGGATTGCGACCGGTCGAAGCCTTGCGCTTGGCAGTCGAGAACGTGCCGAAGCCGACCAGGCGAACTTCGTCACCCTTCGACAGGGCGCTGGTGATGGAAGCGAAAACGCCTTCGACGGCCTTGGTGGCATCGCTGCGCGAAAGCCCGCTGGCGTCGGCAACAGCACTAATCAGATCGTTCTTGTTCATGGTGTTATAAAACCCCCTACCTTGTGGATTTGCCTGGTCGTGGAATCGCCTCTCAGACGGTAGGGGAATTGAGCGGTTTTTGTGCCAAATGTCAAAGGCAAAAAGCCCGCAAAAGCGCTGGTTTCTGCGAATTAACCAAAGTTTTTCGACGAGCGGAGGGCTATGTGCGCCGTTGGTGCGGCGCAGCAAGACCGAAGTCGCCTCCGAAAGCTTCCGATTCGCTGCGGCGCAGCAGGCTTAATGAGCGGTCGTCGCCGCTGCCCCTTCGCCAACAGTGACGCCGGGCTGGCTCGCCAGATCGTCTGCCTCGCTCCACTCGATCGCGACCGGCATGCTCACCAGCGCACGGTCCAGCACCGCATCGACATGCGCCACCGGCACGATTTCCAAGCCTTGTTTGATGTTCTCGGGTATCTCGGCAAGATCCTTCACGTTTTCTTCGGGGATCAGCACGGTCTTGATGCCACCGCGCAGCGCGGCCAGCAGCTTTTCCTTGAGCCCGCCAATGGCCAGCACCCGCCCGCGCAGGGTCACTTCGCCCGTCATCGCCACATCGGGCCGGACAGGAATGCCGGTGAGCGAGGAAACGATGGAGGTGACCATGCCTACGCCCGCGCTTGGCCCGTCCTTGGGCACGGCGCCTTCGGGCAAATGGATATGGATGTTCCTGCGCTGAAAGAGCGAGGGCTTGATGCCGTAAGCGGGCGCGCGCGCCTTCACGAAGCTGAAGGCCGCGGCCACCGATTCCGTCATTACCTCACCCAGCTTGCCGGTTGTCTTGATCTCGCCCTTGCCGGGGGTGGTCACACTTTCGATGGTCAGCAGTTCGCCACCAACCTCGGTCCAGGCAAGACCGGTGACGGCGCCGACCTGCGCCTCTTCTTCGGACATACCATGCTTGAACTTGCGCACCCCGGCGAAGTCGCCAAGGTTTTCAGGCGTAATGGTGACGCTTTTGACCTGTTTTTCCAGAATCTTGCGCAGGCTCTTGCGCGCCAGCCGCGCGATTTCGCGTTCCAGCGTGCGCACGCCCGCCTCGCGCGTGTAATAGCGGATCAGATCGCGCAGGCCATCCTCGGTCAGCGTAAACTCGCCCTTCTTCAGCCCGTGCTGCTGCACCTGCTTCGGGATCAGGTGGCGCTGCGCGATTTCGAGCTTTTCATCCTCGGTATAGCCTTCCAGCCGGATGATCTCCATCCGGTCCAGCAGCGGCTGGGGCAGGTTCAGGCTGTTCGCCGTGGTGACGAACATGATGTCCGAAAGATCGTAATCAAGTTCCAGATAATGGTCCTGGAATTTGGCGTTCTGTTCAGGATCAAGCACTTCGAGCAGGGCCGATGCCGGATCGCCCCGGAAATCCTGGCCCAGCTTGTCGATTTCGTCCAGCAGGAACAGCGGATTGGACGTACCCGCCTTCTTCAGGTTGGAAATGATCTTGCCGGGCAGCGAGCCGATATAGGTGCGGCGATGGCCTCGAATCTCTGCCTCGTCACGCACCCCGCCCAGCGACTGACGCACGAATTCGCGGCCCGTTGCGCGGGCGATGCTCTTGCCCAGCGAGGTCTTGCCGACACCCGGCGGGCCGACGAGGCACAGGATCGGCCCTTTCAGCTTGTTGGTTCGGGCCTGAACCGCGAGATATTCGACGATCCGTTCCTTCACCTTGTCGAGCGCATAGTGATCCTGATCCAGGATCGCCTGGGCCTTGGCGATATCCTTCTTCAGGCGGCTTTTCTTGCCCCATGGCAGGCCCAGCAACACATCCAGATAATTGCGGATGACCGTGGCCTCCGCGCTCATCGGCTGCATGGTCTTGAGCTTCTTGAGTTCGGTTTCCGCCTTAGTCTTGGCTTCCTTGGAGAGCTTGAGGCCGTCAATCCTGGCCTGAAGTTCGGCGATCTCGTCACCGTCCTCGCCATCGCCGCCGCCCAGCTCGCTCTGGATCGCCTTGAGCTGTTCGTTGAGATAATATTCGCGCTGCGTCTTCTCCATCTGCCGCTTCACGCGGCCGCGGATCTTGCGCTCCACCTGCAGCACCGAAAGCTCCCCTTCCATGAAGGAAAAGACCATTTCCAGCCGCTTGAGCGGATCGGGTTCGGTCAGCAGCGCCTGCTTGTCCGAGACCTTTGCGTTGAGATTGGCGGCAATCGTATCAGCCAGCCGCGCGGCATCGCTGATATCAGCCAGTTGCTCGCCCAGATCTTCGGGCAGCTTCTTGTTGAGCTTGGCATATTCGCCAAACTGATCGACGACGCTGCGCATCATGGCGGACACTTCAGTGCCGGCAACACTTTCCTCGTCAATCATCTCCACTTCGGCGACAACAAATTCGCGTTCCTCGCGCAGCCCCTGAATCCGGGCGCGGCGGCCACCCTCGACCAGCACACGCACCGTGCCATCGGGCAGCTTGAGCAATTGCAGCACCTGCGCCACGACGCCCACGTCATAAAGATCGTCGCGGTCCGGATCGTCACAACCTGGGTCAAGCTGCGCAAGCAGGAAGATATCCTTGTCGCCAGCCATCGCCGTCTCCAGCGCGGCCACCGATTTTTCGCGCCCGACGAACAGGGGCACGACCATGCCGGGGAAGACGACGATGTCACGAAGCGGGAGCAGTGGAAGCAGGGTCATGGAGTCTCGATCAGTTTCTGTTCAGGCCGACACCGGCCAGTCTGGCGGCAATATGGGTATCGTCCGGCAAGCCCGCAATGGGGCGCCTGCGTTAAGCTGTGGACTCGCCGCTGGGCGACATTCCATCATAGTAATTCGAGAAGAATGAAACAGCATTCCGGTTCACCGCGTACCACTTGCCCTGACGTGCGATCCGCCTCACTGGCCCGCAGATGATTCTCTCGCTGCTTGTCCTTGCGCTCGGCCTCGCCATGGACGCCTTCGCCGTGGCCATTTCACAGGGGGCGGCCTTTCGCCCCAATCCCGCAAGGGTTGCGCTCATCGCCGGGGCGTTCGGCCTGGCCCAGGCGATCATGCCGCTGGCCGGGTGGCTGCCGGGGATCGCGTTCCTCTCCCTTATCCAGTCCATCGATCACTGGATCGCGCTGATCCTGCTGGGATTTCTCGGCACACGCCTGGCCTGGGAGGGGCTGAGCCGCGCCGAAGGCGATGCGCCCAAACCGCTTACCGACTGGGCGCTGCTGACAGCGTCCATCGCGACAAGCATTGACGCCGCAGTGGCAGGGCTGACCTTGCCCACGCTGGGCGCGCCGATCGTACTGTCCTGCGCGACAATCGGCATCGTTACTGCCGTTCTTTGCGCGGGTGGGGTGATGCTTGGCAAGTTGGCCAGCGACCGGCTTGGCAAACCTGCCGAAATCATCGGCGGCATCATGTTGATCGGGCTTGGTGTGCGCATTTTCATCGAACACCAGTTTTTCGGCGGCTGAGCGGTTTCGTCCCGCCCGCGGCGCTGCAAAGCCCGTCTTGCGTCAACCCATGCCCGGCAGGTTGAAGCCCGGCGGCAGGCCCAGCCCCTGCTGCATCTTGGCCATTTCTTCCCCGCTCACCTGATCGGCCTTGCTGCGCGCATCATTGAAGGCCGCCGCGACAAGGTCTTCGAGCATCTGCTTTTCCGCCGGGTTCATGAGGCTGTCATCAATCGCCACACCCACCACGCGCCCCTTGGCGGTGCAGCGGATCTTCACCATGCCGCCGCCTGACACCCCTTCCACCTCGATCGAGTCGAGCTTGGCCTGGGCTTCAGTCATCTGCTTCTGGATCGTCTCCGCCGCCTGTTGCGCCGCCTGGATCATCTCTTCCATCGATTTCATGGGATTATTCCTTAAAGTTCAATTTCATTGCCGCCTGCCCATGGGCAGGGGCTGTTCATCCTCAACCAGTTCGGCACCGGGAAAGGCGGCAAAGGCAGCTTCCACCAGCGGATCGCGGCGCACAGCGGCCTGCGCTTCGGCAACGCGCGCATTGTCCTGCTCGCTCAGACTTGGCATTCCGCCGTCGGGCCGCAGCTCTGTCTCCCAGCGCTGGCTCGTGGCCTGCAACAGCCCGTCGCGCAGTTCCGGTCCAAGATCCTGAGTAAAACCGGATGCCAGCGCATAGGCGATCCGCCCCGGTTCCAGCGCCACGATCCGCACCTGCAGGCGCATCTTGCTGCCCAGCAACAACAGACCGCAGCGTTCGACTGCTTCGACCAGCGCTTCCCAGTTGCGTGCGGGATCCCCGCCCAATGCCTGCGCAGCCGGAACTGCATCCCCACCGCCGGTCGCACCGGGCACCGCAGCTGCCACGCCGTTGACGGCGATCTCGTCCAGCTTGCGGGCCAGCGCGCCGGGATCAGGCATGTCAGCCGCGTGCATGACGCGCAGCAGCGCCATCTGCGCCGAAACCAGTGGGTCCGGAGCATTGCGCACTTCCTCGTAACCTTTGAGCAGGAGCTGCCAGAGGCGGTGCAATTGCGCCGGCCCCAGCCGCCCCGCCCAGTCTTCAATCACCGCACGTTCTTCCGCCGTCGGCGCTTCGGCGGCGCTGCCGCCGATCTGGGCGACGGTGATGCGATGCGTCAGTTCCATGACCGAGCGCACCAGCGCCAGCGGCTCCACCCCCAGCGCATATTGCCGGTCCACCAGTTCAAGCAGTGCCTTGCCATCACCGCCCAGCAAGGCAGCGAGCAGTTCGCGCTGCGTGGTCTTGTCAGCCAGGCCCAGCATGTCACGCACCTTTGCGGCAGTGACCGTCCCGCCCGTATCCAGATCGGCATGAGCAATCGCCTGATCAAGGATCGACAGACCGTCGCGAACCGAACCTTCGGCGGCGGCGGCAATCATTGCCAGCGCGTCTGCTTCCGCATCCACCCCTTCCTTGGCGCAGATGGCGGCAAAATGATCCTGCAGCATAGGCGTGGGGATGCGGCGCAGGTCGAACCGCTGGCAGCGCGACAGGACTGTGACCGGCAGCTTGTCCGCCTCTGTCGTTGCAAAAAGGAATTTCACATGCGCAGGCGGTTCCTCAAGTGTCTTGAGCAAGGCATTGAACGCATTGCGGGAAAGCATGTGGACTTCGTCGATGATATAGATCTTGTAGCGCGCTGACACGGCGGCATAGCGCACCGCTTCGATGATCTCGCGTACATCGTCGACGCCGGTATGACTGGCCGCGTCCATTTCGATTACGTCGATATGGCGCCCTTCGGCAATGGCGGTGCAGGGTTCGCACTGGCCGCATGGATCGATCGTTGCCCCGCCTTGCCCGTCCGGCCCCACGCAGTTGAGAGCCTTGGCGATCAGCCGCGCGGTTGAGGTCTTGCCGACCCCGCGCACCCCGGTCATCAGGAAGGCATGGGCCAGCCGTTCTCGCGCAATCGCATTGGCCAGCGTATGCACCATCGCTTCCTGCCCGATCAGTTCGGAGAAGGTCTGCGGGCGGTATTTTCGGGCCAGTACGCGATAGGGTTGCGCGGCATGAGCCACGGCTGCGGGCGGAGGTGCAGGGACCGATGGCAGTGGTGCCGGGTCCGCCGCGCCAAACAGCGCGGATTGCCCGGCAGCCTCCAGCTCGGCCGCGCTGGCCTGCGGCTCTTCGCGCTCCTCTTCGGGCGGATCGCCGCCGAACATATCCGTGGAATCGGGCATGATGGGAGACTAGGCGGTCACAGCGGAAATGTCAGGGATAAAAGGAGCCGGGCGACCCGCCGCAATCCGTTGTGGCTGCTTCCTTCCGGACCTGACCAGGTTCGCGAACGCAAACGTCCACCCGACTCCCGGGCGCGCATATGGCGGCGGTCAGGCGGAAATGCAACCTATCTGAAGTTGTCAGCGTAAGCCTGGATTTTCAGCGTGCGCGGCGGGGTGGCATGGACGCGCGCGGCGATGCCGTATTTCGCGGCATAAGCGAGCGCGGCCTGTTGATCGGGGAAATTCAACCGGACCTGCTGCTGCGTGTCACCGCTCCCGGCCCAGCCCATCAGCGGATCGGGTTTCTTCGCTTCGGCAGGCGCGAATTCGAGCACCCACTGATCGGTGAGGGCCTTGCCCGATTGCATGGCGTTCTTCGGGCGCTGATAGATACGTGCGGTCATGCCCTGCCCCTTAATTCAACCTTCGCTGCGTGAAAAGGCGTTCTTCGTCTTCAAACTCGGCTTTTCGGCCCAGGGCTCGTCCGGCCAGCGATGCTTCGGATAGCGGCCCTTCATCTCCTTCTTCACATCTTGCCAGCTGCCGCGCCAGAATTGCGGTAGATCGCGCGTGGCCTGGATGGGCCTCCCCGCAGGGCTGGTGAGCTTCAGAAGCAGCGGTGTGGCACCGATCAGCGGATGCTGGTCCAGCCCGAACATGGCCTGCACGCGCACTTCCACCGCCGGGCCGCCGTCATGCGCATAGTCGATGGCATGGCGCGTGCCCGCAGGCGTTGCGAATTCGCGCGGGGAGATCCGGTCAAGCCGTTGGCGTGCATCCCAATCGAGCAGCGCCAGCGCAGCGTCCGCCACCCTGCCCCGGTCCAAGTCGAGATCCCTGCGCTGCACCAGCAGCGGCGCCAGCCATTCCTCCGCACGTTCAGCCAGCGTATCGCAGGCCAGTTCGTCCAGCCCCGCATGGCGCGCCCGCGCCAGCAGGCTGGCGGGCAGGAGCTGGTCAAACGATGTCCGCGCCTGTTCCAGCAGCAGTGCCGCGACTGCCGCCTGATCGGGTGCCGGATCCGGTCCGCTGGCGAGCGTGATTGCCCCCAGCCTGCGTTCGAGCCGGGCCTCCACCCGCCGTTCGCTGTCATTCCAGTGCAGGATCGAACGCCTTTCGATCCGGTCAGCCAGCGCCTGTTCGACCTCCTGCGTTTCGAGCACGGCGGCGGCGGTAATGCGCGCGCCCTTCGCGCTGCCCTGCGCATCGCCAATCGCCAGCCATTCCGCCCGCGCAAGCGGCGAGGAACCATCCAGAACATAGCCCCGCCCACCCGCTGAAATCCAGCTTTCGCCAGACGCATCGCGGCGGCGCGCGATATTGTCGGGCATGGCGAGCCCGAGGAACAGCGCGGGATTGAGAACGCCGTTCACAGCGAGCGAAGCCGGGATGCGATGCCCCCCAGTATCCTCACCGCGCCCGCGATGGGCGGCACCGGATTTGACCAGCGCGACCGCCTGCTTTGCCCATCCCTGGGCCAGCTTGCGCGCGGCCTCTGCCCGGCCATGGGTTTCCGCATCCCAGCGCGAAAGGCGCTGCAACAGATCATCGCCGCGCCCACCCAGACCGCGTTCCTGCAACAGCAGCGCCAGCCGCGCCGCCTTTTCCGCCGCGCCGGTCTCGGCGCCGAACAGGACCATCGCGGCCTGCCACGGCTCCATCGGCAGCGCGGCCACCTGCTCTCCAAACAGGGTGATCCGCCCTTCCCCGTCCAGGGCGCCCAGCGCGCTCAACCGCTGGCGCGCCGAAGCGATCGAGGGTGCGGGCGGCGGGTCCAGCCAGCGCAGGCTGGCCGGATCGCCCGCGCCCCATCGGGCCAGCGCCAGCACCAGCGCGGCAAGGTCAGCCGTCAGCATTTCGGGCGCGTCGAATTCCGGCCTGCCAGGATGTGCGGCCTCTTCCCACAGTCGATAGGCAACGCCTGGCCCCTGGCGCGCTGCACGACCGGCGCGCTGGGCCGCCGCTGACTGGCTGGCGCGGGTAGTGACCAGATGAGTGACACCCGCCGCCCGATCAAATTCAGCCCTGCGTGACACACCTGAATCCACCACCACGCTGACCCCGTCGAGCGTCAGCGAGGTTTCGGCAATGCTGGTGGCGAGCACGATGCGGCGCTTGCCTTGCGGATCACGCCGGATCGCGGCGCGCTGCGCGGCCGGTTCGCATTGGCCATGCAGGGGCAGGATCAGCGCGGCGGGCAGCTTTTCCGCCAGCCGTTCGCGCACCCGTTCAATCTCTCCGACGCCCGGCAGGAAGGCCAGCAGGTCGCCAACCTGCTCGCGCCAGGCCGTCAGGATCGCACTTGCCACGGCGTCTTCTAGGCGCAGTTCGGGCCGTGCGCCCAGCCAGCGGATCGCCAGCGGATGCGCCCTGCCCGCGCTTTCAATCACGGCTGCGCTGGTGCCATCTTCTCCCAGAAGGCCGGCAAAGCGCGCGCCATCCAGCGTCGCGGACATGACGACAAGGCGCAGATCGGGCCGCAGAACCGACCGGGTTTCAAGCGCCAGGGCAAGGCCGAGATCGGAATCGAGATGCCGATCATGCGCCTCGTCGAACAGCACGGCAGAGACACCCGCGAGTTCCTGATCCTTGAGGATCTGCGCGACGAAAATCGCCTCGGTCATGACCAGAATGCGGGTCTGGGCGCTGCGCCTGCTGTCCATCCGGGTGAGATAGCCGACGGTTTCGCCCGGTCTTTCGCCCCGCATTTCGGCCATGCGTTCGGCCGCCGCCCGCGCCGCCACCCGGCGTGGCGAAAGGATGATGACACTGCCGCTGCACCATGATTCGCCGATCAGAGCAGGGGCCACCGCTGTGGTCTTGCCCGCACCCGGCGGCGCGACCAGCACAGCCGAGTTGCGCCGGGCCAGCGTTGCCAGCAGTTCCGGGAGAACGGAATGGATCGGCAGCGCGGCCATGCCCCGCGCCCTCAATACCCCCGGCTGACCGCGAACAGGGCAGCCTCAGTCATCGCCGCGCGCGCCTTGCCATCTGGGAAGATCGACAGGGCGGCGATGGCGCGTTCGGCGTAATGGCGGGCGCGGTCGCGGGTCGCGTTGAGCGCATCATGCCCGCGGATCAGGTTGACGGCATGAGCAAGATCGCTGTCCTCGGTCCGGAAGCCCGCGATCGCATCGCGCCAGAACCGGCGTTCTTCTTCATTTCCGCGCGCATAAGCCAGGATCACTGGCAGGGTCATCTTGCCTTCGCGAAAATCGTCGCCCTGATCCTTGCCCATACTGGCCGCATCGGAATCATAATCGATCGCATCGTCGACCAGCTGGAAGGCGATGCCCAGATTGCGCCCGTAATCGTCAAGCGCGCGTTCTTCCGCCTCGTCCCGTTCGGCGACCACCGCCGCGATACGGCTGGCCGCCGCGAACAGCGCCGCCGTCTTGGCGCCGATGATGTGGAGGTAGCGATCCTCGCTCGTCTCGATCTCGCGTTGCGCTGTAAGCTGGTCCACCTCGCCCTGAGCAATGATGGCCGAAGCGGACGAGAGGATCTTCAGCACTTTCAGGCTGCCGTCTTCGACCATGAGTTCAAACGAACGCGAAAACAGGAAATCGCCCACCAGCACCGTGGCGGGGTTGCCGAAGACGATATTGGCGGTCTGCTTGCCACGCCGTGTTTCCGAACCGTCCACAACATCATCATGCAAAAGCGTGGCAGTGTGAATGAATTCAACGGCCGCCGCCAGCTTGTGATGGCGGGTACCGTGATAGCCGACCAGTTCGGCGCCCGCGAGGGTGAGCATCGGCCGCATCCGCTTGCCCCCGCCCGAAATCAGATGACCGGCAAGCGCCGGAATCAGCGGAATTTCGCTCTGCATCTTGTCGAGGATGACGGCGTTGACCGCGTTCATGGCACTGGCCGTCAGGCCCAGCATGGGCGCCAGTGAGGGTTCCCTTGGCGTTTCGCCGCGATGAAGGGGGACGACATTGTCATTCATGCGCGCGCACATGGGATGATGGACGGCGCTTGGCAAGCATGGAATGGTCCTGCTAGCTACGCCGCGATGGCAAGCGAACCAACACACACCGCCCCGCAGGCGACCGAGGATCCGACCCTGGCCGGATTCCGCAAGAGCATCGACAATATCGATGCCGCCCTGATTCACATGCTGGCAGAACGCTTCCGCATCACCAAGGCAGTGGGGGAATACAAGGCGAAGAGCGCGCTTCCACCCGCTGACCCCGGGCGCGAGCAGCGGCAGGTCGAACGTTTGCGCAGACTGGCCGAGGAGGCCGATCTGGATCCCGAATTCAGCGAGAAATTCCTTCGCTTCGTAATCGATGAGGTCATCCGGCATCACCGGCAGGCACAAAATCAGTAAGAGTCGGCACAGCCGGCCACAAGGAGAGTGTGATGGTTGACGCCGGCGAATTCATGGCAAAACTCAAACCCTGGTTTGCCGAACATCTGCAGCAATATCTCTCTGATCCTGAATCGGCCCAGTATATCGACGGTCGCCAGTTCGGCGGCGGCGAAAAAACGACCTGCCTGCTGCTGCAAACCATCGGGCGAAAGAGCGGGGCGCAGCGGGTCACACCACTGATCTACGACCGGGCAGGCGATGAATTCATGATCATAGCGTCCAATGGTGGTCAGGATTTCCACCCCTCGTGGTTTCTCAACCTGTCCGAAACGCCTGATGTCCGGTTTCGTATCGGGCTGGACTGCTTCGAAGGCACCTGGCGCCTGGCAGAAGGCGCCGAACGTGAAGGATTGTGGGCACAAATGAAAGCCTACTATCCACCCTATCAGGAATATGAAAGCAGGACTTACCGCCAGATACCGGTGGTACTGCTGCGCGCGGAATCGGCAATCAAGGACCTGTCAACATCGCCGCGAGAGGAGGCGTAATGCTGATATTCCGCCAGCTTTTCGATCAGCAATCGTCCACCTACACCTATCTGCTCGGCTGCCCGGACAACCGCGAATGCATCCTGATCGATCCGGTCTTCGAACAGGCCGGGCGCGACATGGCATTGATGGCCGAGCTTGGCCTGCGGCTGGTGATGACACTGGACACGCATGTCCATGCCGACCATGTGACAGCCGCCTGGCTTATGCGTGACCGGCTGGGCAGCCGGATCGCCATATCGGCGAGATCGGGCGCGGCAGGGGCCGACGTGCCGTTCGAGGAAGGGGCGAAGCTGGCGTTCGGACAACGCCATGTCAGCGTGCTGGAAACGCCCGGTCACACTGACGGATGCTCTACCTTCGTTCTGGACGACGAGAGCATGGCCTTTACCGGGGATTGCCTGCTGATCCGCGGCTGCGGGCGCACCGATTTCCAGCAGGGCGATCCGGGCATCATGTTCCATTCGGTCCATGACAAGATTTTCGCCCTGCCAGACCACTGCCTGCTCTATCCCGGCCATGATTATCGCGGATCGACATCCACCAGCGTTGCCGAGGAAAAATCTTTCAATCCCCGGCTGGGGGCGCAAATCACGCTGGAGGACTTCCGGGGGTATATGGTCAATCTGGGCTTGCCGCATCCCAAGCTGATCGACATCGCCGTTCCCGCCAATCTCAAATGCGGCAAGCCCGACAATCCCGCGTCGGCAATTACCGGCCCGGATTGGGCGCCATTGACCTTCACTTACGCCGGTTTCTGGGAAATCGCGCCGCGCTGGCTCGAAGAACATCTGCGCGAGGTGCAAATCGTGGATGTGCGCGAAGCGGATGAATATGACGGCATCCTGGGCCATATAGACGGGGCGTTGCTGATGCCGCTCGGCAAGCTATCGGCTCACGCAGAAGCGCTGGCGAAGGATCGGCCGGTGGTGACGGTGTGCCGTTCGGGCGCACGTTCGGCGCAGGCGGCGCTGATGCTGGAGCGCGAAGGGTTCGGCAAGGTTGCCAATCTGGCGGGCGGCATGCTGCGCTGGAACGCGCTGCGACTGCCCGTGGCGGGTAACGCCCAGTCAGGCTGATCTTATTTTTCGCCAACAGTCTGCACGCTGAGTTCTGCCGCCACCTGCCTGCCCGCCGCCGCGACCAGCGTTTCCACGCCCAGCGCATTGGGATGCTCGCCATCGGCTTGCACAAGGTCCGGCTTGCCCGCCAGCGCCCCGGCCGAATCCAGGCGAAGCACCGGAACTCCCGCAGTGTCGCCTGCGCCAGGGATGCGGCTGTCAGCAAGGATCAGTTCGGGTTTCGGGACAGGCAACGGCTTACCCGGTGGCAGAAGCACGATGATTGCATTGATGCCGCGCGCGCGCAGCGCCGGTTCCAGCAACGAATCGAACCGCTGCTCCGCCGCCAGGCCGGTTCCATCGAAACTGCCCTGCGCGATCACGGCAAGACGTCGCTCTTGACCCATCACAGGCAGGGTGTCGCTGCGCGCAATTTCGCGATCCCTTACTTCCTGCGACGGTGCGCCGCTGCCGCACGATGCCAGTGCGAAACCTAGCATCAGGAGCGTAAGGGCAGCACGCATGTTCTGTCAGGCGAACACATCCGCACTGGCGGGATCCTTGGGATCCGGACCGAAGCGATTGGGCCCGGGCGTACCAGGAAGCACCATCAGCACGAAAAACGCGATGCCCGAGATGAAATTGATGAATGGAATGAACCCGGCGATGAAAAAGCCCAGATACCACCAACCCGACATGTCGCGATCATGCAGGCGTCGCACGGTCACCGCAATGCTGGGCACAATGATCGCGAGCCACCACAGACCCAGAACCCCAAAGCCAAGCCAGACGAGCGGACCAAGCGCGGCAGGAGCGGTTTCGGCGGCAGCCAGTTGTGCCATTGAAAAGCCCCCGCCCATAATCACCGCGAGGACGGCAAAGGCAACGATGACGTTCAGCAGGGCGAACATCCAGTATTCCATCCGGCGCGACCGGCCGGAAAACTCTGCATAACGCTTCAGCGGCAACAGCATCCAGTTCATGATTTCCCTCCTCATGCCCAGTGTGCCGGAGAAGGCACCACATAAATGCGCGATCCGCAACGAAAAAGGGGAGCCGATGGCTCCCCTTCCCCCCATTGGTGTGGTGTCGTTCACCACTTGTATCTTGCCGAAACCCCGTATGTCCGCGGCACATTGGGATAGCCGGAGATGCCACCCGGCTGCGCCACCGCGTCGAAAATCCGGTTGAGATAGCGATCGTCCAGCAGGTTGCGCCCCCAGACTGACAGCTCAAGCCCGTTTTCCATTGCATAAGTGACAGAGGCATCAACCTCGTCCACCTGGCGGCGGAACTTCGATGCCGCGTCAATCGCGGGCTGGTAATCCACCACATTGCCCGCCGCATCCCGTTCGATAAAGCCAGGCAGCCCTTCCACCGCCCAGGCACTGGATTCATAGTGATAGGCCGCGCGCAGGATCAGATTGTCGCCATTGCCCAATTCCTGGTCCCACTGGCCGCTAAGCGTGATCGACCATTCCGGGATTTCCGGCGGGCGGCGGCCCGACTGGTCGCCCACGGCGGAAAACAGGAAGCTGTCATATTTGGGGTCCAGCCAGACGATGGACAATCCAAGGGTCAGCGGCCGGATCGGCTTGGCCTGTCCATCGAATTCCACGCCATAGGTGGACTGCTTGCCCGCGCTGGACAGGGCAAAGCCCGTGCCAGTGAAGATGTTGGCCTGGAAGCCCTTGATCGCCTGATGGAACACGGCAAGATTTGCCGAATAATTGCGCCAGCTGCCCTTGGCCCCGAATTCGATCACTCGCGAATCCTCGGGATCGGCAGAGCGCGCACCCGCAACAAGGTTCGGGGTGATCAGTCCGGCAGTGCCAAGCGCGCCGAAGATCGCTGCGGGCGGGCGGCTATCGCGCGACAGGTTGATCGAACTGGCCTTGAAGCCGGTCGCATAGCTGGCATAAAGATTGACGTTGTCCGTCGCATCATAGGCAAGACGCAGGGTGTAGGAGAAATCCTGATCGCTCGTCTTGCCGTCTTCCACCGCATTGGGGACATTGAGGAAGGCCGGAAACAGCTGAAACGCACGCAGCGGGCCAAGCGGGTTGGCCAGCGGATTGTTCATGTTGGCCGTCGCGATGGCATTGGCGGTGGTGGCATCTGCCCCTTGCGCCAACGCCCCGCCGTAAATCAGATTATAGCGCAATGGCGCATATTGGGGCGCGTCGAAATCAACCGAGGAGAACGTATCGCTCGAAATCACATTGGTGCGGAACTTCTTCCTGTCCTTGGTGAAATTGCCTCCAATCGTCAGCGTCAGCCGGTCCGTGACCTCGAAATCGAGCTGGCCGAAGATCGAGAATGACTCGCTCTTCAGGCGGAAATCCATGTTCTGGCCTGTTCCGGGAACGAAGAATGTGCCGAGATAACGCCCGGCCAGCGACGGATCCATCGCCGCTGCGGCATCCAGCCCGCCAAAGGTCGCTTCCAGCAACGGAACGGACAGTGCGCCGCCGCTTTCGCCCTGCACCAGCAAATCGGCGTAAGTGCGGAACTGGTCATCCAGGAACAGCTCGCCATGCTGCTTGAAGCGTTCGTTCAGATAGAACACCCCCAGCATCGCATCGACCCGGTCCCATAAATTGGTGGACAGGCGATATTCCTGCGTGAAGCTTTTCAGGTTCTGGTCAGTCAGATTGGTTGCCAGCAACCGCCCGCTGGAAAAATCGGAATCCTGATCCGCCAGCGTGTTGGTACGTCGCAGCGAGGTGATCGAAGTCAGCTTGACCGGGCCGGGATCGTAATCGAACTGCACCGAAACGCCGTAATTCTCGATCTCGTTCGTCGATGGCCGATTAGTATAGACCTTGTCATCGAAACGGTCAGCCGGGTCGTTCACCTGCCCGCCGATAAAGGGCGAAAGGATCGCTCCCGTTGCCGCAGATGACTGGAGATTGACCACGGTGCAGCAATTTTCATCGATCTTGTCGTAGTCGGCGATCACCCGGAACCGGAGATCGGTGGACGGATCGAACAGCATCTGGCCCCGCACGAACCAGCGGTTGCGCTCATTATTGCGCCCGCCAAAACCCAGATCGCGGACATAGCCGTCACGCTTGTTGAGCCCACCCGCCAGGCTGACCGCCACGGATTCGCTGACCGGACCGGTGACATAGGCCTTGAGCACGCGGGCATCGAAATTGCCGTATGTCGCCTCCGCCGAGCCACCGAAGCTGAAGCTCGGTTCCCTGGTCACGATGGAAATGACGCCCGCCGAGGCATTCTTGCCGAACAGCGTGGATTGCGGGCCGCGCAGCACTTCGACCCGCTGGATATCGGGAAAATCGCTGAGCTGGGAGGCGGTGCGCGAACGGAACACGCCATCGATGAACACGCCCACGGACGGTTCGATACCGACATTGTTGGAACCGTTGCCGAAGCCGCGAATGAAGAAATTGGTCGCCGCCGAGCCTTGCAGCTGAACGACGCGCAGCGCGGGCACCAGCACCTGCAGATCCTGAATGTCACGCACCTGCGCGCGCTCCAGGGTTTCGCCCGTGGTAACCGATACGGCCACCGGCGCATCCTGCAGCGTCTGCGCGCGCTTGGTCGCAGTGACGATGATTTCATTGCCTTCATTCGCACCAAAGCCCGAGTCGGGCGCTGGTTGGGCGTCCTGGGCAAAGGCGGTAAGCGGAAACGACAGCGCCAATGCGCATGTGCCCGCCCGCCATCCTGAACGGAGCGAAACCGCCCGGAAGCTGTTGTTGCGACCCCTGTTATCCCTGGCCATGGGGATACCCCTCTCTTGTGGTGCCCCTTCTCCTTTTCGGGAAGGTAAATGGCAATTGTGAACCGTCAGGCTTCATATCGCATAGCCCGTGTTTTTTTGGTTAATACATTCATTCGCGAAGGACGTAAAATCTTGCGTCGCAGCCTATCAACAACTGAAATACTTGCCGCATTGCAGCAATTCGGCTAGGGCGCGGCCAGCGCGCGATGCGCGGCAGCCCTATCTCCTCGAACTGAAAGTCCCCGCGCGTATGTCCGCAAGTCCCGCCCTGCGCCCCGAAAATCTGCGCAACGTGGCGATCATCGCTCACGTCGACCACGGCAAGACCACACTGGTGGATCAGCTGTTCCGCCAGTCCGGCACCTTCCGCGACAATCAGCGCGTGGAAGAACGCGCGATGGATTCGAACGACCTGGAAAAGGAACGCGGGATCACCATCCTCGCCAAATGCACCAGCGTCGAATGGAACGGTCACCGGATCAATATCGTCGATACGCCCGGCCACGCCGATTTCGGCGCCGAGGTGGAACGCATTTTGTCCATGGTCGATGGCGTGATTCTGCTGGTCGACAGTTCCGAAGGCGCCATGCCGCAGACCAAATTCGTGACTGGCAAGGCGCTGGCGCTGGGTCTCAGGCCCATCGTGGTGGTCAACAAGATCGATCGCCCCGATGGCCGTCATGCCGAAGTGCTCGACGAGGTGTTCGACCTGTTCGTGGGGCTCGATGCGGCGGATGAACAGCTCGACTTCCCGGTACTCTATGCCTCGGGCCGCAACGGCTACGCCAGCGAAGACCCGGACGCCCGCGAAGGCACGCTGGAACCGCTGTTCCAGAAGATCGTCGATCACGTCCCCTCCCCGGGTCTCGACGCCTCCGGCCCGTTCTCCTTCCTCGCCACGTTGCTCGATCGTGACAATTTCATGGGCCGCGTGCTGACTGGGCGCGTCCATTCGGGAACGCTGCGCGTCAACGATCCGATTCACGCGCTGGACGGCGATGGCAAGGTGATCGAAGCAGGCCGCGCAACCAAGCTGCTGGCCTTCCGGGGGCTGGAGCGGGTTCCGGTTGAAGAGGCACGGGCTGGCGATATCGTCGCTCTGGCCGGGCTGGAAAAGGCGACCGTGGCCAACACCATCGCCGACCCCGCTGTGATGGCCCCCATCGCGGCGCAGCCGATCGATCCGCCCACACTGGCCATGCGCTTTGCCGTCAATGACAGCCCGCTGGCAGGGCGCGAAGGTGACAAGGTGACCAGCCGCATGATCCGCGACCGGCTGCTGCGCGAAGCGGAAACCAATGTTTCCATCCGCGTCACTGAAAGCGCGGACCGCGACAGTTTCGAAGTTGCCGGGCGCGGCGAACTGCAGCTGGGCGTGCTGATCGAAACCATGCGCCGCGAAGGCTTCGAACTGGGCATTTCGCGCCCGCGCGTGATCTTCGGCGAAGAAGGCGGGCAGCGTACCGAGCCATACGAAACCGTCGTGATCGACGTGGATGACGAATTTTCCGGCACGGTGGTGGAAAAGATGCAGCGCCGCAAGGCGGAGCTGACCGAAATGCGCCCCTCCGGCAGTGGCAAGACGCGCATTACTTTCTCCGCGCCCTCGCGCGGGCTGATCGGCTATCACGGTGAATTCCTGTCGGACACGCGCGGCACCGGCATCATGAACCGGCTGTTCGAGAAATACGGACCGCACAAGGGCCCGATCGAAGGCCGCAACAACGGTGTGCTGATCTCCAACTGCGGGGGCGAAGCGGTCGGCTATGCGCTGAACGCGCTGGAAGAACGCGGCGTGCTGTTCGTCAAGCCGCAGGACAAGGTCTATGAAGGCATGATCATCGGCGAAAACGCCAAGCCTGACGATCTGGAAGTGAACCCGCTGAAATCCAAGCAGCTCACCAACTTCCGCTCCACCGGCAAGGACGACGCGATCCGCCTGACTCCGCCGACCATCATGAGCCTCGAACAGGCCATCGCCTATATCGACGATGACGAGATGGTGGAAGTAACGCCCAAGAGCATCCGCCTGCGCAAGGCGATACTCTGCCCGCACGAACGCAAGAAAGCCAAGCGCAAGGAAGCCGCCTGAGCGATTCCGGGCGCTTCGCCCGCCACTGAGGGGGGTTAACGCCCGGTTCAGGCCCTATGCTGTCAAATTCATGTCACCATCGCCGGTGCGGGGTTTCCCGTGCGCAAGGCGAAGCATCGGGAGACATGGGAATGGCCAGGATTTTCGGAAAAGCCCTGCTTGCGGCTCTGGTTGCGGCAGGCACACTTGCCGCCGCCCCGGCACAGGCACGCGACCGGTACCATCGCGGCGGTGACGACGATGTCGCGATCGCCATTGGTGCCGGGCTGGTCGGACTGGCGATTGGCGCGGCCATCGCTTCGGATGGCGATCGCCGACACTATCGCGACCGCCGGTACTACGATGGTTACTATCCGCGCTATCGCGGCGGCTATTATTACGACTCCTATCCCCGCTATCGCGGCTATTACCGGGACCGGCGCGATTACCGGCGCGACTGGCGTCATGACCGCCGCGATTACCGTCGGGATCGCCGGGATTACCGCCGCTACGGCTATTGACCGGCCGGGTGACGGGGACGGTCAGTCTTCAAGCTGGAAGCCGACCTTCAGCGTCACCTGATAGTAGAGGCCGTGTTCGGGGTGGATATAGCCACGCGTCGTGACCACCTCGAACCAGCGCAGGTTGCGGATGGAATCGCTGGCGCGATCAAGCGCAGCCTGGATGGCCTTTTCGATGGATTCGGTTGAGGTGCCAACGATTTCGCTGAGCTTGTAGACCCGGTCTGACATGGAACTTCCTCTCCAGCTGTTGCCGGCCCGAGGACTCGCAGGCCCTGAGGCCTTGCCTGATTATCGCACGAATGGCTGATTGCGTCCAACAGGCTCGCATTGCGGGGCGAACGCGCCTAAAGCCCCCTTCCAATGGAATCGAACGAGCTTCGCATCGCCCTGTTCAGTGGCAACTACAATTACGTCCGCGACGGGGCGAACCAGGCCCTGAACAGGCTGGTCGGCTACCTTCTGCGCCAGGGGGCGCAGGTGCGCGTCTATGCACCTACAGTGAAGAAGCCAGCCTTCGAGCCCACCGGCACGCTGGTGAGCGTTCCGTCCCTGCCCTTCCCCATGCGCAGCGAATATCGCTTTCCGCTGGGGCTGTCGGGCAAGGTGCGGCGCGATCTTGCCCGCTTTGCGCCCAACGCGCTGCATGTCTCCTCGCCCGATGTCTCGGGCCATCGCGCGGTCAGCTGGGCACGGGCGCGCGGCCTGCCGATCCTGGCCAGCGTGCATACTCGCTTCGAAACCTATCCGCGCTATTACAATCTCGGTTTCACCGAACCCCTGCTCGAAGCGATCATGCGGCGCTTCTATCGCCGCTGCGATGCGTTGGTTGCCCCTTCGGAAAGCATGGCGCAGGTGCTGCGCGACCAGCGGATGAACTACGACATATCGATCTGGTCGCGGGGCGTCGACCGCAGCCTTTTCAACCCCGGCAGACGCGATCTGGAATGGCGCCGCGCCTTCGGCATCGACGACGGCGAAATGACCATCGGCTTCCTTGGACGGCTGGTGATGGAAAAGGGGCTGGACGTCTTTTCGGACACGCTGGACGAACTGAAGCGCGCCGGCGTCCCGCACAAGGTGCTGGTGGTGGGGGATGGTCCTGCTCGCGGCTGGCTGGAAAACCGCCTGCCCGGAACCGCCTTTGCCGGGTTCCAGACCGGCGCGGACCTTGGCCGGGCCGTGGCCAGCATGGATGTGCTGTTCAACCCTTCGGTCACGGAGACCTTCGGCAATGTCACGCTGGAGGCGATGGCCTGCGGTCTGCCGGTGGTGGCAGCCGCCGCGACCGGCAGCCAGAGCCTCGTCAGCGACGGGGTTTCCGGTCGGCTGATCCGGCCGGGGGCGATCCGCGAGTTCGCCCAGGCCCTGCGTGCCTATGCGCAGAGCGACGAGTTGCGCCTTGCTCATGGGCAGGCAGGCGAGGCGCGCAGCCTCGATTTCGACTGGGACCGGATAAACCAGAGTGTGGCTGACACATATCTGCGCCTGATCCGGCAGAAGCGGGCGGCAAGGTAGCCATGGCGGACCTGTTCGGTGGCACGCCCGCCAGCGGCAGGGACGAACCGCCGGGCGCAGACGCCCCGCTGGCCGATCGGCTGCGTCCGGCCGCGCTTGGCGACATTATCGGCCAGGAACATCTGACCGGCCCGGAGGGCGCGATTGGCCGCATGGTTGCCGCGGGCAAGCTGTCCAGCATGATCCTTTGGGGTCCACCCGGGACCGGCAAGACCAGCATCGCCCGGCTGCTGGCGGATGCGGTGGGGATGCGGTTTGCCGCCATCAGCGCGGTCTTTTCGGGCGTTGCCGATCTGAAGAAGGCCTTTGCCGACGCAGACCGGGCCGCCGAGGCGGGGCAACGCACGCTGTTGTTCGTCGACGAGATTCACCGCTTCAACCGTGCGCAGCAGGATGGCTTCCTGCCCTATGTCGAGCGCGGGACTGTGACGCTGGTCGGCGCGACCACTGAAAACCCCAGCTTTGCTCTCAACGCCGCGCTGCTCAGCCGCGCGCAGGTGCTGATCCTGAACCGGCTCGATCCCGCCACTCTCGACGTTCTGCTGGCGCGTGCCGAAACACTGGAAGGCCGCCCCCTGCCGCTGACGCCAGAGGCGCGCGACGCGCTTGCCGCCAGTGCCGATGGCGATGGCCGCTTCCTGCTAAATCAGGCGGAAACGCTGTTCGCTGCGGATATCGCGCAGCCGCTGGACCCTGTCGCGCTCAGCCGGTTTCTCCAGCGGCGCGTGGCGGTGTACGACAAGGATCGTGATGGGCATTACGGTCTGATTTCTGCCTTTCACAAGAGCCTGCGCGGTTCGGACCCACAGGCCGCGCTCTATTACACCGCGCGCATGCTGACCGCCGGGGAGGAACCGCTCTATGTCCTGCGGCGCCTGACCCGGTTTGCAAGCGAGGATATCGGCCTTGCCGATCCGCAGGCGCTGGTCCAATGCCTGGCCGCCAAGGACGCTTTTGAATTCCTCGGCTCGCCTGAAGGCGAACTGGCGATCGTTCAGGCGGTGCTCTATTGCGCCGCCGCGCCTAAATCCAACGCCGCCTATGCTGCGCAGAAGGCGGCATGGCGCCATGCGCGCGATACCGGCTCGGTCGCGCCGCCGCCGCATATCCTCAACGCGCCGACCAAGCTCATGAAGGACATTGGCCTGGGTGCGGGCTATGCCTATGACCACGAAGCCGAAGACGGCTTTTCCGGCGCCGATTACTGGCCCGATGGGGTTGATCGGCAAGCCTATTACCAGCCGGTGGAGCGCGGCTTCGAACGCGAGATCATGAAACGGCTGGAATGGTGGGACAGGAAGCGGCGCGAACGGCGGGGGGAATGAAGCACCGCCGGTTCACCCATTTCGCTGCGATCGACTGGTCCGGCGCGGCAGGGGAACGGCAGCGCGGCATCGCTGTGGCGCTGTGCAGTACAGGGGACGCAACGCCACTGCTGGTCCGGCCCGGCCACCGCTGGTCCCGCGCGGAAGTGCTCGCCTGGCTGGGCGAGGATCTGCCCGCCGCGACGCTGGTTGGCTGCGATCTCAGTGCATCGCTGCCTTACGCCGATCAGGACGCCTTCTTTCCGGGCTGGGACGGCAGCCCGCCCGATGCGCGCGCGCTGTGGGCACTGGTCGATCGCATCTGCCAGCAGGAACCGCATCTGGGCGCGGCGAGCTTCACTGATCATGCGCAGGCCTCGCGCTACTTCCGCCGCCACGGCGGCAGGCTGGGCGATCGCTTCGGCACCGGCGCGGGGCGCATGCGACGGACCGAGGATGCGCAGCGCGCGCTGGGTTGTCGCCCTTACAGCAATTTCAATCTGGTGGGCGCAGCACAGGTCGGCAAATCGGGGCTGACCGGCATGCGCATGCTGCACCAGCTGTCAGGGCGCATGGCGATCTGGCCGTTCGATCCGCTGCCACAAACCGGCCCGGTACTGGTCGAGATTTACAGCACCATTGCCGCCATGGCGGCCGGGCGCAGCGCCAGCAGATCCAAGATCCGCACGGTGGCGGAACTGCACACCGCCCTCGCCGCGCTTGGCTGCACTGACAGGTCGGGGTTGGAGCAGGTCGACGATCATCAGGCCGATGCGTTGGTCAGCGCGGCATGGCTGCGCCGGGCCGCGCAAGACGCCCGGCTATGGTCGCCACCGGCACTCACACCACAGCTGGCAAAAACGGAGGGCTGGACATTCGGCGCGGTTTAGGGCTAGCGGGCGCTCACCCTGGAGCGGCGCGGCGATAGTGCGGACAAACCGCCCACAAGCAGCACAGCGGCAGGGCAAATATTGTGTGCCGGCTTAGCTCAGTTGGTAGAGCACCTGATTTGTAATCAGGGGGCCACGGGTTCGAATCCTGTAGCCGGCACCATTTATTTCAAAAAATTTAATGAAAAACAGAGCATTGTGTTTCTCGGACTATTTTCTATCCACCCTTTTATCCACCTTCTGGGTTTCGCAACCGCAAGCCCTGCGAATGCCTGAACCCGATGTCCAAGCACTCACTGCGCCCGCTTCTTCTCCTCTTGAAATAACCACCCACGCGCGTCAGTCTTCACCTCGGGCGAACGAGGAGATCCCATGCGCAACTTAGCCACCGTTGCCGCTGCACTGTTGGGTCTATTGCAGCCTTCGCTGGGGGCTGCGCATGACTCTAGAGAGTGGTGGGCTGACGATGAGGTTGTGGGGACCGGTGAATCCTGCGCCGCTGCCTACCCTGACAACCCTTTTGCCCATTTAATGAATTGTTGGTTACCAGTCTTCGAGGGTCGCTCTTCGTTCTACATTAAGAAGCATGACCACAAGGTCCGCAGTGTTCCCCGTCAGCACCTATGTCCCAGATTTGAGGTTGTGATTTAAGGAGGGTTGGGGCTTCGTCGTAGTGACGAAGGAACGAAGATGAAGCCCCAATCCTCCTTGA
>Ga0181563_10001157_pt1 | contig 26130 bp, 28 predicted proteins | sample 011ome_25_FD_133759 | JGI IMG/M metagenome (GOLD analysis project Ga0181563, IMG submission 133759) | Coastal salt marsh microbial communities from the Groves Creek Marsh, Skidaway Island, Georgia - 011512CT metaG (megahit assembly) | ecosystem: Environmental > Aquatic > Marine > Intertidal...
ATATGGTGGCCGATGCCGGCACACGCCCGCTGGCCCCCTATTTGACCAGCTTGCTGGAACGGATGGGCATATCTTTGCGCCGCGCCGACGACCCGCGATTGCGCCATTTCGATACCACAAACCGCACGCTCACCCTGTCAAGCCGCGCCGCGCCCGAAACACAGACCTTTCAGATCTTGCTGCAAATCGCGCTGCTCAAACAAGACAAGCTGTTTGAGGCCACGCTAGATCTGGCGCGCTTTCGCTCGGACGAGGCACGCGCCATCGCCAAGATCGGGCTGGCCAATTATTTCGCTGGCGCAGCGCTTATGCCCTACACCCGGTTCCTAGAGGCCGCCCAAGCCGAAAGCCACGATCTGGAACGCCTGTCCACGCGGTTTTCGGCATCAATCGAACAGGTGGCGCACCGCCTGTCTACCCTGCAACGCCCGGGCGCCAAGGGCATTCCGTTTTTCTTTGTGCGGGTCGATCAGGCCGGAACGATCACCAAACGCCATTCCGCAACGCGGTTGCAATTTGCCCGCTTTGGCGGGGCCTGCCCCCTGTGGAATGTGCACCGTGCCTTTGAAACGCCGGGGCGGTTTTTGCGCCAATTGGCCGAAACCCCCGATGGCGTGCGGTACATCAGCCTTGCGCGGGATGTTTCGAAACCCGGGGGGGCCTATGGGGCCCCCACCCGCCGCTTTGCCATTGCTTTGGGCTGCGAGGTGCGCCACGCCGACAGCCTTGTTTATGCCGATAACCTAGATCTGACAAACCCCCGCGCTTTTGAGCCTATCGGCATCTCCTGCCGCATCTGCGAGCGCACGAATTGCCACCAAAGATCGGTCCCACCGTTAGAGCGTAAACTCAGCATCGAGCCAAACGCCCGCGGCATTCTACCCTATCAGGTGGGTTAAAAAAACGGGCGGCCAAAGCCGCCCAACACCCTTTAAACCACTGTAAACGCTGTCAGGCAGCGCTGAGCATGCGATAGATCTCATCTTTCAGCGCCGCACGCTTTTTGCGCATATCCACCATATGCGCATCATCGGTTGGGGCCACGTCGGTTTCCGCGCGGTGCACAGCGCGATTGATCGTGTGATACTCGTCCGACAATTTGGCAAAATGCGCGTTGGATGTTTTCAGCTGGCTGATTTTTTCCGCGTGTTCGGGGAATTCTTCGTGCAATTCATGGGGGGTGTTTGACATGGCCGCTCTCCTTTATGTGTCTTGCCACTGCGACCCTAGCCTGCGGCCAAGGCGGACGCTTTGACACGGATCAAAAGCAATGGCGCGGCACAAACCCCTAGGCCTAGCCAATATCGGGGGCGTATTCCAAAACCAGCGGCACGATCACCTCTTCTTCATCGCATAAATGGCGGTCAAGAAAGCGGGTGAACCCTGTGTGACAGGCCAAAAGCTGGGCCGCGCTATCGCGGCTGGGCTGGCCGGCTTGCAAGGCACGCAAGACCGCGTTGGTGTTTTCGGCCAAATGGTGCAAATGGCCATCCAGCGCGTGGTGGTCCCCATCCAGCAGGTCAAAAGCGCGCGCCACCCGTGCATCCAGCGGCTTGAACTGCGGAAAATAATGATGATCCTCAATGCCATGGTGGCTGTGCAGCTGATCCAGAAAAAACCCGGTGTAGCGGCTTAGTTCAGCGCCATAGCGCGGGCCTGATTTGCCATCCAAATGCAGCTGCGTGTCCTCGACCAGCTTGGCCAAAATCTGGCGAAACATCACATGGCGATCCAGCCAAAACGCGGTCAGCTGTGAAAAATTGGGGTGCCCCTGCCACGTTGTGCGGGGGAACTTATCGGCCAAAACCCGCAGATGCGGGGGCAGGCCTTGGCGCAGGTTCAGGTCGAATTCGGTTTCCATGCAGCGAAGATAGCGGCTGTCCTGCCAAAGACCAGTGCAAAGACGGCCCGCCTAACGCCTTGCAGCCCGCCAGCCCGCCGCGCGCGCCTCGGCTATGGTGCAAAACCAGCGCTCGCCCTTTTCGGGGGTAATGACGGTGCGCGCATAATCGGCTTGGCCGGGGCTGTGAAAAATCCGCGTGCCCTTGGCCGAGATATTGCCCTTGATCACACAGTCCCCGGTGGCGTTGGGCGCGGCCACGGCCTGCGCGCGGGTTTGGGCGCGGGTTTGGGCGCGAAACGCCTCGGGCGCCATCAGCTGGTGCGCATGCAGCCCCCGCCCAGCGCGCGCGGCGCCCTGTTCAGCCTGCACATACTGCAGGCCATAGCGGCGATAGGCAAAGGCCAGCCCCGCCCCAACAAGGGTGGCCCCCATATCTTGGCCCGCCACACTGCAGCGCGCCACAACCCGGCCATAGCGATCATGGCCTTGCGCGTTGCAGCGGGCCTGCTGGCCCTGAAACAGCGCGCGCGCCTGCGCGGTGACCCATGCGCCACAGGCCCAAACCCGCTTTTGCCCAGATTTTTCCGTGCAGGCCTGCGCCGCCTCTGGGGCATCAATGGCCTGTAGGCGCACCTTTTGCCCGCCAATCACGAATGTATCGCCATCCACCACCCGCACCACACCCAGTGGCCCCGCCTGCGCGGGTGCGGCGGGCAGGGCCAGCAAGATAAGAACGAATGCAGCACAAATCCTTAACATTTGGTTAATTTCGGGCGCAACGACCCGAAAATCAACCAAGCTTTGTTCGTGTGGTTAACTTTTGTTAACGCATTCTACGCCCTAGCGCTGCGACACTTGCCAATTTGGGTTGATCCAAGGTTGCGCATTGTCAGGCGCCAGCGGATCGCGGCCAAGCAACAGATCGCTGACTTTCTCACCCACCATAATCGATGGCGCATTCAGATTGCCATTGGTGATACGTGGAAAAATCGAACTATCGGCCACGCGCAGCCCCTGCACACCAATCACCCGCGCGTGCGGGTCGACAACGGCGGTGGGGTCATCGGCGCGGCCCATGCGGCAGGTGCCGCAGGGGTGATATGCGCTTTCGGCGTGATCGCGGATAAAGCCATCCAGCGCCTCGTCGCTTTGCAGGCTGGCGCCGGGCTGGATTTCGTGGCGCACATAGGGGGCAAAGGCGGGCTGGGCAAATATCTCGCGGGTCAGGCGAATGCAGCGGCGGAAATCTTCCCAATCTTGCGGATCAGACATGTAGTTAAAGCGGATCACCGGGTCGGCGTTTGGATCGGCGCTGCGCAAGCTGACCGCCCCGCGCGAATGCGAGCGCATTGGCCCAACATGGGCCTGAAACCCATGGCCCTCGGCTGCGGCTTGGCCATCATAGCGCACCGCGATGGGCAGGAAATGATATTGAATATCTGGGTAATCCACCCCCGCCTGCGAGCGGATGAAAGCCGCGCTTTCAAACTGGTTCGAGGCCCCCGGCCCCCGCTTGGCCAACAGCCATTGCAGCCCCACCCAAGCCTTGCCAAACAGGTTCCAATACTTGAACAAAGACACCGGCTGGCTGGCGGCCATCTGGATATAAAGCTCTAGATGGTCTTGCAGGTTTTGCCCCACGCCAGGGCGGTCTGCCACCACATCGATGCCATGCTGGGCCAAATGCGCCGCCGGGCCAATGCCCGATAGCATCAGCAGCTTGGGCGAATTCAGCGACGAGGCCGCCAAAACCACCTCGCGCTGGGCAGAAATCACCTGTCGGGTGCCATTGCGCAGCACCTCGACCCCCGTGGCGCGGCCCTGATCCATGACCACGCGCTGGGCCAAAGCACGCACCAAGGTGCAATTACCCGTGGCCAAAGCCGGTTTCAAATAGGCGCTGGCCGCCGACCAGCGCCGCCCCTTCCACACCGTCATGTCAAAGGGGCCAAACCCCTCTTGCTGCTGGCCGTTGTAATCGCCTGTCACCGGATATCCGGCCTGCGCGCCGGCCTGCACAAAGGCCTGCACCAACGGGTTGTCACGCTTGCCGCGGGTCACATGTAGCGGCCCGCCCTGCCCACGCCAGCCCGCATCGCCGCCATGGCCGCCATCGTGCCAATCTTCCATGCGTTTGTAATAGGGCAAAACATCGGCATAGCCCCAGCCATCGGCGCCTTGGTCGCGCCAATGATCGAAATCGCGGGCATGCCCGCGCACATAGATCATGCCATTGATCGAGGACGAGCCGCCAATCACCTTGCCCCGCGGGCAGGCCAGCCGGCGCCCGCCCAAATGCGGCTCGGGTTCGGTGCGATAGCCCCAATCATACATTTTCATGTTCATCGGGTAAGACAGGGCCCCCGGCATTTGTATCAAAGGGCCGGCATCGCTGCCGCCATGTTCGATCACAATCACCTTGGCCCCCGCCATAGCCAGCCTGTAGGCCATGGCACAGCCCGCGCTGCCTGCCCCAACAATCACGAATTCCGCTTGCATGTCTTTTCCTTGTCTGGCCCGCAGACCCCCCGCCTAGAACGGCGCTTCCAGCGCCCCCATGCGCACGAAAACCGATTTTAGCTGGCTATAATGGGCAATTGCGGCATGCGAATTTTCCCGCCCGACGCCCGACATTTTCGAGCCGCCAAAAGGCACCTCGACCGGGGCATCGTTATAGGTGTTGATATAGCATGTGCCCGCCTCGAAGCCTTCGGCTACGCGATGGGCGCGCTGCAAATCATTGGTGAAAACCCCTGCCGCCAGCCCAAATTCGGTGTCATTGGCCCGCGCCAGCGCCTCGGCCTCGGTGTCGAAATCCAAGACCGACATGACGGGGCCGAAAATTTCCTCGCGCGCGATGGCCATGTCATCGGTGACATCGGCAAAAACCGCAGGTGTGATCCAGTAGCCGGGTTTATCCAACCGCTGCCCCCCGCAAACCAGCTGCGCGCCCTCGTCTTGCCCTTTGGCGATGTAATTTAGCACGATTTGCAGCTGCCCTTCGCTGACCATGGGGCCAAAATTGGTGGCAGGGTCCATCGGGTCGCCAATGACCGCGTTTTGCAGCCTTTCGCTGAGGCGGGCCAAAAACGCCTGTTTAATGCCCCGTTGCACAAACACCCGCGTGCCGTTGGAACAAACCTGCCCCGAGGAATAGAAATTGCCCAAGATCGCCCCCGAAACCGCGCTTTCCAGATCGGCATCATCGAAAATAATCAGCGGCGATTTCCCGCCCAGCTCCATCGTGACGTGTTTCATGCCGTCCGCTGCGGCCGCATACACTTTGCGCCCCGTGGGCACCGAGCCTGTTAACGATACCTTGTTCACCCGCGCATCGGCCACCAAGGGCGCGCCCACGCCACCGCGGCCTTGGATCACGTTATAAAGCCCGGCAGGCAGGCCCGCCTCGTGCAGGATTTCAGCCACTTTCAGCGCGCAGAGCGGTGTGGTTTCCGAGGGTTTGAACACCATCGCATTGCCGCAGGCCAAGGCTGGCGCACCTTTCCAGCAGGCGATTTGGGTGGGATAGTTCCACGCCCCAATGCCCACGCAAACGCCCAGCGGCTCGCGGATGGTATAGGCCCAATTGCCATCGGGCAGGCGGATATGCTGGCCCGTCAAACCACCGGCCAACCCCCCGAAATATTCCAGCGCATCCGCCCCCGAGGTGGCATCGACCACGCTGGTTTCCTGATAAGGCTTGCCCGTATCCAAGGTTTCCAGAACCGACAGGTCGTGGTTGCGCACGCGCATGATATCGGCAGCCCGGCGCAAGATACGCCCACGTTCGGTGCCCGACATCGCCGCCCATTGGGCTTGGGCGGCTTTTGCACTGGCCAGCGCCTGATCGATGATGGCAGGCGTTGCCTCGTGCACCACGGCAATCACCTCGCCTGTGGCGGGGTAATAGACCGGTATTTCTGCCCCGGCTTTATCCTCGACATAGCGGCCATTTATAAAGTGGCTGGCGGTTGGCTGTGCTTTCATTTCTTGTCCTCGGGTTTGAATCGCAGCGGTTCATATGACACGCAGACATGTTCCAGATAGGCCGGGCGGGCGCGCAGGCGTTCGTAATAAGCGGCCAGCGCGGGCAAATCTTGGCGCGCGAATGGCAAGGTGTAATAGCGGTAAAGCCCATGACCGGCCAAGATATCGGCAAAGGTAAATTCGCCCCCCCCCAGCCACGGGCCTTGGCCCAGCCGCGCATCCAGCATGGCCGCCAAACGCGCCATTTCTGCCGCCCCCTTGGCCAGCTCGTCTGCGGTGACAGTGGCCGGGTCGCGGCGCACCAGCGGGTAAAACAGCCCCGTCAACAGCGCCGACATAAAGCTGGTTTTCACCCATTCAGCCCAGCAATCCAAAGCCGCGCGCTGGCCCAGATCGGCGGGCCAGAAGGGCGCTTTGGCATAGCGGGCGCAGAGATAGCGGTGGATTGCCGCGCTTTCAAACAGGGTCACATCGCCATCGCGCAGGCAAGGCACCAGCCCCATCGGGTTCATCGCCAGATATTCGGCGCTCTTGGTGCCCCCATAGGTATCACCATAATCCAGCCGCGTGTGGGCCAGCCCCAATTCGGCCAAGGTCCACATCACGATTTGCACATTTGACGAGGTGGCCCGCCCATAAACAGTTATCATGCCAAAGCCCTTTATTCGCCACGCGGAAAGCGTTTGCTTTCCTCGAGCACGTTCAGATCCATGTGGTTGCGCATGTAGCGCTCGGATGCTTTTTGCAGCGGCTGGTAATCCCAAGGGAAATGCCCGCCCTTGCGCAGCGCCTCGTAGACAACCCAGCGGCGCGCTTGGCTTTGGCGCACCTCGGCATCGAAACGCTCCAGATCCCAGCGCTGCGCCGCCATGATGCGAAACTGCTCTAGCTGGGGGGCATAGGCTGGGTTTTCGGCCAGATTTTCCAATTCATGCGGGTCTGTTTCCAGATTGAACAGCTGCTCGGGATCCAGCGCGCAATTGGTGTATTTCCAGCCCCCTTGGCGCAAGCAGATCAGCGGCGAATAGCTGGCTTCGGCGGCATATTCCATGGCCACGGGGCTGTGGCGCACGCCCCCCTGCCCCAAGGGCACAAGGCTTTCGCCACTGGTCCATGGCATCACCTCGCTCATGCTAACGCCCGCCAAATGGCACAAGGTGGGGCAAATATCGATGTTTGAAACCGGCGCAGTTACCAAACCGGGCTGCATTTGGGGGGCGGCAATCATCATCGGCACCCGGGCCGAGCCTTCGAAAAAGCACATCTTATACCAAAGCCCCCGCTCGCCCAGCATATCGCCATGATCCGAGACAAACAGGATAATGGTGTTTTCTTCTTGCCGCGTGTCGCGCAGCACCTGCAGAATTTCCCCAATCTTGTCATCGAGATACGAGATATTGGCAAAATAGGCGCGGCGCGCCCGGCGCACCATTTCATCGCTTAAGGTGTAGTTGCGCCAATCGTTGGCATCGAAAATGCGCTGGGAATGCGGGTCGTGCTGATCATAGTCAAAGGCAGGCACCTGCGGGTCAAGATGGGCGCAATCCTCGTATAGGTCCCAATATTTGCGCCGCGCAACATAGGGGTCGTGCGGGTGGGTAAATGACACGGTCATGCACCAAGGCCGGTGATCTGCGCCGCGCGCATATTCATAAAGGCGCGCGCGGGCGTGGTAGGCCACCTCGTCGTCATATTCCAGCTGGTTGGTGATTTCAGCCACCCCCGCCCCGGTGACCGACCCCATGTTGTGATACCACCAATCTATGCGCTCGCCGGGTTTGCGGTAATCGGGTGTCCAGCCAAAATCGGGCGGGTAGATATCGGTTGTTAGCCGGTCTTCAAACCCGTGCAACTGGTCGGGGCCGACGAAATGCATCTTGCCAGACAGGCAGGTTTGATAGCCCGCCCGCCGCAGATGGTGGGCATAGGTGGGGATGCTAGAGGCAAATTCCGCCGCATTGTCGTAAACGCCGGTTTGGCTGGGCAATTGCCCCGACATGAACGCCGCCCGCCCCGGTGCGCAAAGCGGCGAGGCGGTGTAGGCATTGGCAAACCGGGTTGAGCGTGCCGCCAAATCGCGCAGGTTTGGCGCATGCAGCCAATCCGCCGGGCCATCTGGAAACAGCGTGCCGTTAAGCTGATCGACCATGAAAATAAGGATATTGGGTGCAGACATCAGTTGCTCTTTTCCAGCTCTAGGGTGAAATAGCCCAAAACTTCTTCTACGGCTTTTTCATGGTCGGGCGTTTCACGGCCCAACGATTGTTGCAGATAAACCCCATCAATCAACGAGGCGATCCGGTTGGCCGTGGCCGCAGCGCGCGCGCCCACAAGCGGGCGCAGGTTGTAGCAAAGGTTCGAGCGCAGGCGGCGTTGATATACCATCAACAGGCGCCGCGCTTCGGGGGCGACCTGCGCCAGCACGTAAAAATTCATCCAAGCCGCCACCGTATCGCGGCGGAAATTGCGCGGGCTGAACGAGGTGCGCACGATCGCCTCTATCCGCTGCTGCGCAGTGCCTGCCATCGTCAAGGCGCCACGCACCTCGGCGGCATAGACGCTCATCGTATAGCGCATGGCGGCCACCAAGATTTGCTCTTTGCCGCCAAAATAGTGATGCGCCAAGGCCGAAGACATGCCCGCCCTGCGCGCAATTTTGCTGACCGTCACATCCAATGTGCCAATCGCGCCGATTTCTGCAATCGTCGCTTTCACCAAAGCATCGCGGCGTATAGGCTCCATTCCAAGTTTGGGCATCGGGTTTCTCGAAGGTCCAAAGTAGCTTTGCACGCTAAAGATCTTTTTATTGACTCGTCAATCAATAAACGGATGATGGCATAAAAAACAGGGAGAGTAATCGATGACCTTCAAATCCACCCTTTCCGTCTTGGCCCTTTTTGCCGCCAGCCCCGCGCTGGCCGATTGCGCAACCGTGCGCTTTTCAGATGTGGGCTGGACAGATATCACCGCCACCACCGCCGCCACCACCACCGTGCTGCAGGCCTTGGGTTACGACACCGACATCAAGGTGCTGTCGGTTCCGGTGACTTACACCTCGATGGCCAATGGCGATATCGATGTGTTCTTGGGCAATTGGATGCCCACGATGGAGGCCGATATCGCCCCCTATCGCGATGCGGGAACCGTAGAAACCGTGCGGATGAATTTGGACGGCGCCAAATATACGCTGTCGGTGAACAAAGCGGCCAGCGATCTGGGCGTCAAAGATTTCGCCGATATCGCCACCCACAAAGCCGCGCTGGAAGGCAAGATTTATGGCATCGAGCCGGGCAATGACGGCAACCGCCTGATCATGGATATGATCGCCGCGAACGCCTTTGGCCTAAACGGGTTCGAAGTTGTCGAAAGCTCGGAACAGGGGATGCTGGCACAGGTGGCACGCGCCGACCGCAAGGCCGAGCCGGTGGTGTTTTTGGGCTGGGAACCGCACCCAATGAACGCCAATTTCCAAATGTCCTACCTCACCGGTGGCGACGATTGGTTTGGCCCAAATCTGGGCGGCGCGCAGGTGTTCACCAACACGCGTCAGGGCTATGTCAGCGAATGCCCGAATGTGGGCAAATTGCTCAGCAATCTTGAATTCACGCTGGCCATGGAAAATGAAATCATGGGTGCCATTCTGAACGATGGCACAGATCCCGCCGATGCCGCCAGCGAATGGCTAAAGGCCAACCCGATGGTGCTGGACGCGTGGCTAGACGGTGTCACAACCAAAGACGGTGGCGATGCGCTGAGCGCCGCCAAAGCAGCACTGGGTCTTTGATATACCGCGGGCTGGCCCACCGCGCCCAAGGCACACGATAGGGGGCCGAAATGGAATGGCTGACCCAGAACAAAATACCCATCGGCAAATGGGCACGCGCGCTGTTTGATTGGCTGCAGGGCAATTTTGCTTTTGCCTTCGATGCCCTGTCCGATGCGCTAGAGGCCATGATCGAGGCCATTTTATGGCTGCTTCAGGCGCCGCCGCCCTTGGCCATTATCGCGCTGTTCATGGCGCTGGCCTACGGGTTGCAACGCAGTTGGCGCGCAGCCGCGTTGGTGGGCTGCGGTTTTTTGTTCATCCTCAATCAGGGCTATTGGGAAGAAACCACCGAAAGCCTGACGCTGGTGTTATCGGCCTGCGTTGTGTGCATGGGGCTGGGTGTGCCCATTGGCATTTTGGCAGCCCATCGGCCACGGCTTTATGCCTGGATGCGCCCGGTGCTGGATTTGATGCAAACCCTGCCCACCTTTGTTTACCTGATCCCTGCGATCGTGTTTTTTGGCATCGGCATGGTGCCGGGGCTGATTGCCACGGTTATTTTCGTGCTGCCCGCCCCCATACGCCTGACCCATTTGGGCGTCACCGCCACCCCCACCCCGCTGATCGAGGCGGCACAGGCCTTTGGCGCCACGCCGCGGCAGCTATTGTGGAAGGTGGAATTGCCCTATGCATTTCCCCAAATCATGGCCGGGCTGAACCAAACGATCATGTTGTCGCTGTCGATGGTGGTGATCGCGGCGCTGGTGGGGGCCGATGGGCTGGGCGTGCCGGTTGTGCGTGCCTTGAACCAGGTGAACACGGCTTTGGGCTTTGAATCGGGGTTTGTTATCGTGGTTTTGGCCATCATTTTGGACCGGATGCTAAGGATCGAGCGGAAATGACCGCGGTGCGTTTTGACAATGTCTCGATTGTGTTTGGCCCAGACCCGCACAGCGCCTTGCCCCTTATGGATGCAGGAAAAACCCGCGCCGAGGTGCAGCAGGCCACGGGCCAAGTGCTGGGGGTGCACGATTGCAGCCTTAGCGTAGACTCGGGTGAAATACTGGTGCTGATGGGGCTGTCTGGCTCGGGCAAATCCACGCTGCTGCGCGCGGTGAACGCGCTGAACCCGGTGGTGCGCGGCAAGGTCGAGGTGGCCACCAACGCGGGCATGATCGATATCACCCACACCGATGCCCGCAGTTTACGCCGCATACGCCAACAGACCGTATCGATGGTGTTTCAGCAATTTGGCCTGTTGCCATGGCGCAGCGTGCGCGAAAACACATGGCTGGGCTTGGAATTGGCCGGCGTTCCAAAACCCGAACGCGAGGCCCGCACAGCCCAGCAATTGGCGCTGGTGGGTTTGTCAGATTGGGCTGATCGCAAGGTGGGCGAATTATCGGGCGGCATGCAGCAGCGCGTGGGCTTGGCCCGGGCCTTTGCCACGAACGCCCCAATTTTGCTGATGGACGAGCCGTTTTCCGCGCTCGATCCGTTGATCCGCACCCGCCTGCAAGACGAATTGCTGGACCTGCAAGCCAAACTGAAACGCACCATCATCTTTGTCAGCCACGATCTGGACGAGGCCTTCAAAATTGGCAACCGCATCGCCATTATGGAGGGCGGGCGCATCGTGCAATGCGGCACACCACAGCAAATTTTCACCGCCCCTGCCAATGCCTATGTGGCCGATTTCGTGGCCCATATGAACCCGCTGGGCGTATTGCGCGCGGCCGATTTGGTGCAGCCCATCGGGGCCACACCGCCAACCGGGGCGCCCTTGGCGGGCGATACGCCCATCACACAGGTCATGGCCGCCCTACACCAAAATGCAGCCCCCTTGGCGGTTTTGGGCCCCCAAGGGCATGTGATTGGGCAGGTAAGCGCCGATGGGGTCATGGCCCGCCTGTCGCGCGCGCAGCCCCGCAATGACGCCCCGCAGCCCTAGGGCCCGCCGGGCACTGGGCGCTTGGCAGTGGGGCGCTAGGGCTGTGGGGCGCGGTTTAAAGCTTGGTTTCGGGCACTGCTGGGGTGATCTGGCGCTTTAGCATCGCTTCGCGCCACGTCATAAAGCTGACCGATGCCAAAATAACCAACCCGCCAATCACCACCCAAATATCCACCGCCTCGCCAAAAAACAGCGTGCCCACGCTGACGGCCCAGACCAGCTGCAAAAACGTCACCGGCTGCGTCACCGTCAAAGGCGCCGAACGGAAGGCCAGTGTCATGGTATAATGGGCCGCCGTGGCCAAACAGGCCACCACAAACAAGACCAAGACGGTATGCAGATCGGGCGTTACCCAGACATGTGCCGCCATCGGTGCCAGCCCCAGCGTCACCCAAAACGACAACATCCCCACCACGATCACCGCATTGGTCTGATCGGTCAGCAGCTTGGCCAGCAGATACGAGGCCGCAAACACCACCGCCGCGGCCAACATGGCGAAATGGCCAGATCCGATCTCGCGAAAGCCCGGGCGCAAGATGATCAACGCCCCGATCAACGCCACCACCACCGCCAAAACCCGGCGCAACGCCAAACGCTCGCCCAAAAATAGCGCCGCGCCAATGGTCACGTAAATCGGCGCCAGATAATTCATCGCAGTCACATCCGCAATCGGGATGCGCGCCATGGCAAAGAACCACAAGGCCACACCAATCGAATGCGCCAGCCCACGCGCAGCAAACAGGCCCCATTGCTTGGCGCTAAGATCCGCGCGCAAAATCGGGCGGATCATTGGCAGCAAAAAGACCAACCCCAAAGCATAGCGAATAAAGGCGGCCTGCGGCGCGGGAATATCGGTGCCAAGGTATTTGACCAGCGCCGTCACGCCAACAAAAAGCAGGCCGGACACAACCATCCAGAATACCCCTAAAACGGGGCGCGTTGGGCGAATTTCAGGCGTCATGGCTGCATGAAAACCTGTTAACGGGTTAACTGCAAGGGCCTAAGCGCCTGATATCAACAAAAGCGCGATGGCCCACATGATCAGCCCCACACAACTGTCTAGAACACGCCATGCATTGGGGCGTGCAAAGACCGGTGCCAACAGGCCCGCCCCGTAGCCCAATGAAAAGAAAAACACAAAACTGGCGCAAATCGCCCCAATGGCAAAAGGCAGGGGCGGATATTGCGCCGAGACCGAGCCCAACAGCACCACCGTATCCAAATAAACATGCGGGTTCAGCCATGTCAGCGCCAAACACGTGGCCAAGGCCCCGCCCAAGCTGCCCGCCGCTTGCCCCGCTTGCAGCCCAGCCCCACCGCGCCATGCCGCAAGAAAGGCGCGCGCGCCATAGGCCAACAAAAACGCCGCCCCCCCATAGCGCATTGCCCCCTCTAGCCACGGAACCGCCTGCGCCAAGGCGCCAAAGCCAGCCACACCTAAGCCGATCAACACCGCATCCGACAGGGCGCAGGCCAAAACAACCGGCAACACATGGGCCCGCAACACGCCTTGGCGCAGCACAAATGCGTTTTGCGCCCCGATCGCCATAATCAGCGACAACCCCAAACCGAACCCCGCCCAAACAGCGGCAAAATCATCAGCCTGCATCAGATGCCCCAAAAAACACAGCCCCGCCCAAAAAGGACGGGGCCAATATCTGCATGCCTGTCCCGCATGCCCATCAGCCTAAAGCTGAACCATGACCTCGTCGCTGGCTTCAAAATTGGTGGTGACGCGTTGCACATCATCGTCATCTTCCAGCGCATCGATCAGCTTCATCAGCTTTTGCATGCCCTCCAGATCCAGCTCGGTTGTGGTGCTGGGCTTCCACACCAGTTTGGTGCTTTCGCTTTCCCCAAGGCTGCTTTCCAGCGCGTTGGCCACATCGGCCAAATCGGTATCTGCGCACCAAATGGTGTGGCCATCTTCGCTGCTTTCCACGTCTTCGGCGCCTGCCTCGATCGCGGCTTCCATGACATGGTCGCTATCGCCCACACCGGCGCCATAGATGATCTCGCCCTTGCGTTCGAACATAAACCCAACCGAGCCAGTCTCGCCAAGGCTGCCGCCGTTTTTGGAAAAGGTCGAGCGCACGTTCGAGGCAGTGCGATTGCGGTTATCGGTCATCGCCTCGACAATCACCGCCACGCCATTGGGGCCATAGCCCTCGTAACGGATTTCTTCATAGGCATCGCCCTCGCCACCGATGGCCTTTTTGATGGCGCGCTCGATGTTCTCTTTTGGCATCGAATTGGATTTCGCCTCTTTCACCACCAAACGCAGACGCGGGTTTTTTTCGGGATCAGGGTCACCCATCTTGGCGGCCACGGTGATCTCTTTGGACAGTTTCGAAAACAGCTTTGCACGAACCGCATCCTGCCGCCCCTTGCGGTGCTGGATGTTCGCCCATTTTGAATGGCCAGCCATATGCCGTTGCTCCTTGCAAGAAATGAGTTGCTTGTCTTTACAAAAGTGGCGCGGCGGGGGCAATGCTTTGCAAGGCCCAAAAGCACCCTAAAGCGGAAAGAAGACCGGCACCAACACCGAGGCCAATAGCCCCACGCTAAGGTTCAGCGGCACGCCAATGCGCAGAAAATCAGAAAACCGGTAGCCGCCCGGGCCATAAACCATCATGTTCGTCTGATAGCCAATCGGGGTGGCAAAGCTGCAGCTGGCCGCCAACATCACCGCCACCACCAAGGGGCGTGGATCCACCCCCATGGCCTGCGACAGCCCAATCGCCACCGGCGTCACCACCACCGCCACCGCGTTGTTGCTGATCATCTCGGTCAACAGGCTGGTCAGCAAATAGATCGCCCAAACAATCATAAAGGGCGCAAGCCCCTGCAACAGCGGCGCCACGGCATTCACCACCATCGCCACCGCGCCGGTATGCTCTAACGCGGCGCCAATCGCCAACATTGCAAAAATCAACGCCAGCAACTGCCCGTCGATAAAAGAAAAAGCCTCGTCAGCATCAATACACCGCGTCAGCAGCACCACCGCCACCGCAACCAGCGACAATGGCAAAATCGGTGCCACCCCCAGCCCCGCCAGCGCCACCACCCCAAAAAGCGCCATCACCGCAATCGGCGCATGGCCGCGCCGGAACGCCCGCGCCGAGGGCTGGCTGACATCCACCATCTGCATCTCTTGCGACAGGCGCTGAATATCGGCCGGGGCGCCCTCTAGCAACAAAGTGTCGCCCACACGCACCACCAGATCATCCAATTGTCGGCCAATATTCTGGTTACGCCGATGCACCGCCAACGGATACACGCCAAAGCGCCGGCGCAGGCGCATCGCGCCCAAATTGCGGCCCACCATCTTGCAGCCCGGGGTGATCAGCACCTCAACCGTGGTCGTCTCGACCGCGCTGACCTGATCGACCCGGCGCAATGATTTGTTGTTTTGCAAGCTCAGCAATTCGGTCATCTGCGTGCGCAGCACCACCCTGTCGCCGGTTTGCAAAACCACATCGTTCAAATTGCGCCGCAAGGATTGATCGCCGCGCACCACATCCACCAACCGCACCCCATCGCGTTTGAACAGCTGCACCCCCATCACCTCGCGCCCAATAAGGTTCGAGTCCGGCGGAATGACCGCTTCGGTGAAAAACTTCATCTTCGAGCGGTCCGATAGCATGGCCGCCAAACTGTCGCGCTCGGGCAGCAGCAAGGGCCCCAAAACCGCCAAAAACACCATGCCCCACACCACCAAAATGGCCGCCAAGGGGGTTACTTCGAAAATCGAGAACTCGGCCAATCCGTTGGCCCGCGCCACCCCGTCCACCAACAGGTTGGTCGAGGTGCCCACCAATGTCAGCGTGCCCCCCAACACCGCCGCATAGCTGAGCGGGATCAACAGCTTGCTGGCACGCACCCCCAAACTGCGCGACAGCTGCACAAACACCGGGATCATCACCACAACAACCGGGGTATTGTTCATCACCGCCGAGGCCAAAATCACAAAGCCCAACAAAAACGCAATCGCCAGCTTTGGCCGGCGGCGCGCATGCGCATCGGCAAACCCCGTTAGCGCGTCCAAGGCACCCGTGCGCACCAAGGCCCCCATAACGATGAACATCATCACAATGGTCCATGGCGCGGGGTTTGCCAAAACCGCCAAGGCGCGATCATAGGGCAACAACCCCATAACCAACATCACCCCGGCACCGCCAATCGCCACAACCTCGGTGGGGTACCATTCCTTCACAAACATCACAAACATCGCCAAAACCACAGCCAGCGCCACCAAGGCCTGCCCCGTTTGCGACAATTCGATCAGCTGCATCGCTTACACCACCCTAAAACCAGGCCTCGCCCGATGCGCACCCTAGCGCGCGCTTGGGCCTGCCTGCGCCAGCCGCCCGCCCACACGCACCATATGCACATCCACCGCCAACCCAGTGCGATCGTCGGTTTCCACAAACACCCCGCTCAACGTGGCCTCGCCCGTGGCCGGGGTGAACCGCCCCTTGCCCATGCCGGTCACAAACCGGCGCAAGGGTTCGGCTTTTTCCATGCCAATGACCGAATTATAATCGCCACACATGCCCGCGTCGCTTTGAAATGCGGTGCCCGCCGGCAAAATCTGGGTGTCGGCCGTGGGCACATGGGTATGGGTGCCCACCACCAAACTGGCCTTACCATCGCAAAAATGCCCCATGCCCATTTTTTCCGATGTCGCCTCGCAATGCACATCCAAAACGCTGGCCTGCACCATCCCACCCAACGGATGGCTGCGCACCACCCCCTCGACCGCAGAAAACGGGTCGTCAAAGGGGCGCTTCATAAACACTTGCCCCAGCACCTGCGCCACCAGCACCTTGCGCCCGCGCGCATCCTGAAACACCCGGTGCCCCCGCCCCGGCGCGCCCTTGGCAAAATTCATCGGCCGCAAAATACGCGGCTCGGTTTCGATGAATTGCAACATATCGCGCTGGTCAAACGCATGATCGCCCAAGGTCACACAATCGGCCCCGGCCGCCAGCAGCAGCTTGGCGTGCTCTGCACTTAGCCCCGCGCCATTGCTGGCATTTTCACCGTTCACCACCACGAAATCCAGCCGCCACTCGGCGCGCAATCCCGGCAAACGCTCGGTTATCGCGGCGCGGCCTGCTCGCCCCATGACATCGCCTAGAAACAACAGCCTCATCTCAGCCCATCTCCCCGCCGGCCCGGCCTTCATCTTGCCCCAAATACTCAAACACCGCGCCCACCATCAGGCTAGGGCGGTGTTGGGGCCGTGCTGTCACAGGTTTTCGGGCTGCGGCATGCCCAGCACATGATAGCCCCCATCCACCCGGATAATTTCACCGGTGGTGCAGGCGCCAGCATCCGAGATCAGATAAACCGCCGTGCCGCCCACCGCCTCCAGCGTGGCATTGGCGCGCAAGGGCGCGTTCATATCGGTGTGTTTATAGGTCTTGCGCGCGCCGCCAATGGCGGCCCCTGCCAGCGTTTTCATCGGGCCGGGGCTGATGGCGTTCACCCGCACGCCCTCGGGGCCCAGATCATTGGCCATGTAGCGCACGGTTGCCTCTAGCGCGGCTTTGGCCACGCCCATAACGTTGTAAAAGGGCGTGACGCGGTTCGAGCCTTGATAGCTAAGGGTCAGCACCGTGCCCCCCGCTTTTACCAGCAATGGATGCGCCCGACGCGTCGCCTCGATCAGCGAATAGCACGAGATATCCAGTGAATTTTTGAAATTGGCCCGGCTGGTATTCATAAACCGGCCGGTCAATTCGTTTTTGTCAGAAAACGCGATCGCGTGCACCAGAAAATCCAAACTGTCCCAGCGCGCGCCCAACTGGGCAAAGGCCGCATCCAACGAGGCGTCATCGGTGACATCCACATCCACCATGAAATCCGAGCCGACAGACGCCGCCAAGGGCGCCAAGCGCTGGCCAAAGGCCTCTCCTTGATAGGTAAAGGCCAGTTCGGCCCCTGCCTCGGCACAGGCCTTGGCAATCCCCCACGCGATCGAGCGTTCGTTGGCCACGCCCATCACCAAGCCGCGTTTGCCGCTTAACATTCCGGTCATGGCTTACCCCCGATACCGCGACAAAATCATCGAACCGTTGGTGCCGCCAAAGCCAAAGGAATTGGTCATCACCGAATCCAGCCCCGCGTTTTCCACCAAAGAGGTGGCAATTTCACCAGGCGCAATGGCCGGATCCAGCGTTTCCACGTTGATAGAGGGGGCGATGAAATCATGTTCCAGCATCAACAGACAATAAATCGACTCTTGCGCCCCAGTGGCGCCTTGGCTGTGGCCGGTCATCGATTTGGTCGAGGAAATCAGCGGCGTGCTGCCTTGGCCAAAGACGCGGCGCACCGCCTCTACCTCGCCCACATCCCCCACCGGGGTCGAGGTGCCATGGGCATTGATATAGCTGACTTTGCGATCGCTGCCCAAACCCGCCAGCGCAATGCGCATGGCGCGTTCGCCGCCCTCGCCGCTGGGGGCCACCATGTCATGGCCATCCGAGGTGGCGCCATACCCCGTGACTTCGGCATAGATCTTGGCGCCACGCGCCAGCGCATGGCTAAGCTCTTCCAGCACCACGATGCCACCGCCACCGCCAATAACAAACCCATCGCGATTGGCGTCAAAGGCGCGGCTGGCGCGTTCGGGAGTGTCGTTATATTTCGACGACATCGCGCCCATCGCATCAAACAGGCACGACAGCGTCCAATCCAGCTCTTCGCCGCCACCGGCAAACATCACGTCTTGCTTGCCCAGCATGATTTGCTCTGCCGCATTGCCGATGCAATGCAACGATGTGGAACAGGCCGAGGTGATGGAATAATTGACGCCTTTGATCTTGTAGGCGGTCGAAAGGTTGGCCGAAATCGTGGATGACATGCATTTTGGCACGGCAAAGGGGCCAATGCGCTTGGGGCTGCCTGCGTTTAGCACCACTTGGTGGGCGGCCAGCATGGCGCTGGTCGATGGCCCGCCCGACCCGGCCACCAGCCCCGTGCGTTCGTTCGAGATATCCGCCTCGGTCAGGCCGGCATCAGAAATGGCTTGGCCCATGGCGATATAGGCATAGGCGGCACCCGGCCCCATAAAGCGCAGCGTGCGCTTATCCACATGCTCGGCCACATCCAGCTTGATATCGCCCGCCACTTGGCTGCGAAACCCATGTTCTTGCATGGCAGCATTGGCGGTGATACCCGATTTGCCCGCTTTCAGGGCGCCCAGCACCTCTTCAGCGTTATTTCCGATCGACGATACAATCCCCAAACCGGTGACAACAACACGACGCATTGGCGCCTCCCTTACAGTCTTTCAGCCTGTGTAAGACAGGCAGAAAGGCGGGGCAAGCGGTTAAGGCCGCGCAAAAACGGGCCACGGGCGGGCCCGCCCATGGCTTAGCTTTCGCTCAGCGCCACTTTCATGTCTTTGACTTGGTAGATCACCTCGCCATCGGCCTCGACGATGCCGTCGGCCACGCCCATGGTCAGGCGGCGGGTTTGAATGGCTTTGGTAAAGTCCACCTTATAGGTCAGCATTTTGCGGTCGGGCCGCACCATGCCGGTCAGCTTCACCTCGCCCACACCCAAAGCATAGCCGCGCCCCAGCCAGCCGCGCCAGCCAAGGTTGAAGCCGGTCAATTGCCACAGACCATCAAGGCCCAAGCAGCCCGGCATGATGGGGTTGCCGGGAAAGTGGCAGTCGAAAAACCACAAATCTGGGGTGATATCAAATTCGGCCACCACATGGCCCTTGCCATGCAGGCCACCATCGCCCGAAATTTCTGTGATGCGATCCATCATCAACATGGGCGGGGCGGGCAATTGCGCATTGCCGGGGCCGAAAAGCTCGCCACGGGCGCATTTCAACAGGTCGTCTTTGTCAAAGCTGCTCGGATATTGGGCCATTACAGCGGGTTCCCTTTGCTATCGGTTTGGGCTGACTTATCACCCCGATCCCCCCCGCCGCAAGCCTGCCGCGACCATCGGGCACGGCAAATGCATCCCCCTATTTGGGGCTGCGTCAGGTTTTCATTTGAAATTCACCGCGCCTGCGCCCTATATTGTTCGTCAAGTCAAGGAAATGTTGAAATGACCACCACAGACGAACACATGAAGCGCGGAACAGACTGGTTGTCGAAAGGGGGCCTGCGCCCCACGCGGCAACGCGTGGCGCTGGCATGTTTGCTGGTGGGCGATGGCGAGCACCGCCATGTCACCGCCGAAAGCCTGTATAGCGATGCGCGTGACAGCGGCGAAAGCGTGTCTTTGGCCACGGTCTACAACACGTTGCGCGCCTTTTGCGAGGCGGGGCTAATGCACGAGGTCACGGTGGATGGCACGAAAAGCTATTTCGACACCAACACCCATGACCACCCCCATTTTTTCTGGGAAGATACCGGCGTGTTGATGGATGCGCCCACCGATCAGCTGGAAATTGCCCGTCTTCCACAGGCACCGGCTGGTGCTGAAATTGCCAGCGTCGATGTGGTGATCCGCCTGCGCCGGGCATAGGCCGCGCGCGGCCCTACCCGGCAGCGGTTACGCCTCTAGCAATGCCAAAGCGCGCTGAAACAGCGCAGGATCAACATTGCCGCCCGTGGCCACGGCCACCACGCTATCGCCTTCGATTTTCTCGCTGTGAAACAGCGCGGCGGCCAGCGCCACGCAGCCACCCGGCTCGACCACAATTTTCAGCCGCGCCCATGCCAGCGCCATGGCACGCAGCACTTCGTCTTCGCGCACCACCAGCCCAGGCCCGCACAGGCCCTGCATGATGGGAAAGGTCAGCTGCCCTGGGCTGGGCGTGACGATGGCATCGCAAATACCACCCGACGGGGTGGCGTTGGTTTCGATCTGCCCGCTTTGCAGCGAACGCGCGGTATCGTCAAAGCCCTCTGGCTCGACCGGGCGCACCAAAAACTGCGGGGCATCGGCGGCCAAGGCCAAGGCAATGCCAGATGTCAGCCCGCCACCGCCACAGCACACCAGCACCTCGGCAGTCTCGATGCCCAATTCCTCGGCTTGGGCGGCAATTTCCAACCCCACCGTGCCTTGGCCCGCGATCACCTGCGGCTCGTCATAGGGCTTGATCAATGTCAGCCCCTTTTCGGCGGTCAAGCGCGCGCCAATCTCTTCGCGGCTTTCGCCTCCCGCGCGATCATAGAGCACGACCTCGGCACCATAGGCGCGGGTATTGGCAATTTTCATCGCGGGCGCATCGGCTGGCATGATAATCGTGGCCGCCACCCCGTGCATACGCGCGGCCAATGCCACGCCTTGCGCGTGGTTGCCGCTGGAAAATGCAATCACCCCCCGCGCGCGCTGATGGGCCGGCAGCGCCGATACAGCGGCAAATCCGCCGCGAAACTTGAAACTGCCGGTATGCTGCAAACATTCCGCTTTTACCAAAAGCCGCCGACCAGCGATTTGGTCTAAAAACGGCGAGCTCAGCATGGGCGTTACCCGCTTTTGCCCCACCAAACGGGCATTTGCGGCGCGGATCATGTCGATATTCATTTTGCGTCTCCGGCGGCTATTGCCCGGCAAGGGTGGGAATGGCGGATAGATCTTGCAGCACAAAATTTGGCTGGCCCGGCAGCCGATCTACCGGCAGGCCCGCCCGGTTGACCCACGCGGTGACAAACCCATAGCTGGCCGCCGCCGCCGCATCCCAACCGTTCGAGGACACAAACAAAACGTGGTGCTTGGCCACGCCAAAGCGCTGCAAAACCATGTCATAAACCTGCGGGGCAGGTTTGAAGACGCCCACGCTTTCAACCGACAAAACATCATCCAACACGTCGGCCAAGCTGGCCGATTGCACCGCACCTTGCAGCATATCGGGGCTGCCATTGGACAAAATCGCGGTATTCATACCGGCCGCTTTCAGGGCGCGCAGCATCTCGGGCACCTCGGGGTAGGCCTGCAGCTGCCAATAAAGCGAAAGCAACCGCTCGCGCAGCGCGGCGTCGTCTGACAGGCCGCGCAGCTCTAGCGCCCAATCCAGCCCGTCTTGGGTGACACGCCAAAAATCGGTGTGCTCGCCCGTCACCGCGCGCAGCCAACTATATTGCAGCTGCTTGGCGCGCCAGTCTTCGGCCAGCTGTGGCCAGATCTGCGCCAGCTTTTCGCCCCCCGGTTCCGCGGCGGCCTGCCGGGCGGCGGCGGCCACGTCAAACAATGTGCCATAGGCGTCAAACACGCAGGTGGTAATTGCCATATATTGTCTCCCGTTCGGAAAATCAGACTGGCACGGCCAAGCACCGGGGAAAAGGGCAAAAATTAGGCAAGCACCGGGTTGTTTGCATGCCCCCCCCGAATAAGCTAGGCTGGCCCCACACCCGCGAACCCACGCGCCGCGTGGCCTCCGCAACCCACCCTGAAAATCACAGGACTTCTTATGACGCAGGCAAAACCGGGCGATACCGTCCGCATTCATTACACCGGCACCCTTGCGGATGGCTCGACATTTGACAGCAGCGCAGGCCGTGACCCGCTGGAATTTACCGTTGGTTCAGGCCAGATTATTCCCGGCCTAGATATCGCCCTGCCCGGCATGGCGGTGGGCGATAAAAAAGTGGTCGAGGTGCCCTGCGCCCAAGCCTATGGCGAGGCCGATACGAACGCCCGCCAAGCCGTGCCACGCGCCGAAATTCCCGCCGATATCCCGCTGGATCTGGGCACGCAATTGCAGGTGCAAACCCCCACAGGCCAAGTGATGCAGGTGGTTGTGGCCGAAGTCACCGATACAGAGGTAACGCTGGATGCCAACCACCCGCTGGCAGGGCGCGATCTGACCTTTGCCATCGAGCTGATGGATATCGTTCAGTAAAGCGACGTTTCAGGCAGGGCCATCCCGCGCCCTGCCTGTTATTTTGCGCCATAGCCCGGCGCCCGCCTTGGGCGGCATAGCGCGGGCCTTGCCAAAGATCTTGACCCGCCTGCAATGCTTGGGCATGTGCTGGCTCATGATGATTTACAAAATATTCCGCGCCCAAGAATGGGCAGATATGCAGGCCGCAGGCGAAACCCGGGGGGCGCCCGTGGATTTGGCCGATGGCTATGTTCATTTCTCAACCGCCCAGACCGTGGCGGAAACCGCGGCCAAGCATTTCGCGGGCGAAGATGGGCTGGTTTTGCTGGCCTGTGACAGCGCCGCCATGGGCCAAGACCTGCGTTGGGAACCCTCGCGCGGGGGGGCTTTGTTTCCCCATCTCTACCGCATGTTCCGCATGGATGATGTGGCATGGGCCAAACCCCTGCCGCTGCAACAGGGCCAGCACGTGTTCCCGGAAGGTGTTTTATGCAACTGATCGAGCGTCTAGGGCTGGCTGCGCTGCGCCAGTTTGACCCTGAAACCGCCCATGGGCTGGCCCTAAGGGCGCTGCAGGCAGGCTTGGCCCCGCTGCCGGGGCCTATCACCTCGGCCAGGCTGGCCACGCAGGTGGCGGGCATAGCCCTGCCCAACCCGGTGGGATTGGCCGCAGGTTTTGATAAAAACGCCACCGCGCTTGCGCCGCTGGCGCGCGCCGGTTTCGGCTTTGTCGAGGTGGGCGCCGCCACCCCGCGCCCCCAGCCCGGCAACCCACGCCCCCGCCTCTTTCGCCTGACCGAAGACCGCGCCGCGATCAACCGGTTTGGCTTTAACAACGAGGGGATGCAGGCCATTGCCGTGCGGCTGGCCAAACGCCCAAAGGACATGGTGTTGGGGCTGAATTTGGGGGCCAACAAAGACAGCCCAGATCGCGCCCAAGATTTTGCCCGCGTCTTAGCCCATTGCGGCCCCTATCTGGATTTTGCCACCGTCAACGTTTCCAGCCCCAACACCGAAAAGCTGCGCGATTTGCAGGGCGGCGCGGCGCTGTCGGCCTTGTTGGCGGGGGTGATGGAGACGCGCAACAGCCTGGCCCGGCCTATCCCGGTGTTTTTAAAAATAGCCCCTGATCTTGGCCATGAGGAACTGGCCGAGCTGGCCCAAGTGGCCCAAAGCGCAGGGGTGGATGCGATCATTGCCACCAATACCACGCTGTCGCGCGAGGGGCTGCACAGCCCCCATAAAACGCAGGCGGGCGGGCTGTCTGGCGCGCCATTGTTTGAAAAATCAACGCGCGTCTTAGCCCAGCTGTCACAGCTGACCGAGGGGCGCATTCCCCTGATCGGCGTGGGCGGCGTGGGCGATGCCCAACAGGCCTATGAAAAAATCCGCGCCGGTGCCAGCGCCGTGCAGCTTTATACCGCCATGGTATTTGGTGGGCTGGGGCTGGCGGCTGATATCGCCCGCGGGCTGGAGCGCTTGCTGGAACGCGACGGGTTTGAAACCGTGGCGCAGGCGGTGGGCAGCGGGCGTGGGCAATGGCTGTGATCGAATTTTGGCACAACCCGCGATGCTCGAAATCGCACCAAGCCTTGGCGCTGGTGGAAAACCAGCCCGGGCTGCACCTGCGGCTTTATTTACAAGACCCACCAAGCGAGGGCGAATTGCGCGCGCTGCATGCCAAATTAGGCGGCCCCGTGCGGGCGATGATGCGGGTCAAAGAAACGCTCTACAAAACCTTGGATCTGGCGCAGGCCAGCGATGATGCGCTGTTTGCCGCCATGGCCGCGCACCCCGTTTTGATCGAGCGGCCAGTGGCCCAAACCGCCACAGCGGCACGGATCGGGCGCCCGCCAGAGACGGTGGTGCAGATTCTGGCTTAACCGCGCCCTTGCGCCGCCGCGCGCTGGGCTGCACGCTCCAGCGCCGGATAGCGCCGAGCCAGCGTTACCCCACGCGCCAAAAACGAGATATGCAGCGCCAACCACAGCCCGTGGTTTTGCAGCGGCTCGATCAGCACCATCACCGCCAGCGCATAAATCACCGCCGCAACAGCCATCATGTTGCGCATATCTGCGCTGCGGGTGGCGCCAATAAAGATGCCATCAAACATCACCAAACCCAGCATCATCACCGGCGCGCCCACCATCCATGGCAAATAGCTGCGCGCGGCGCTGCGCACCTCGGGGGCGGTGGTCATCAGGTCAATCAGCCACGGGCCCAAGGCCCAAAACCCCAGCGCCATCAGGCAGGCGATGACCGCGCCCCAAAAACTGGCCATCAGCGCGCTTTGGCGCAGCTGGCGCACCCGCCCCGCCCCATAGGCCTGACCCACCAACGCCTCGGCGGCAAAGGCAAACCCATCCATGCCATAGCCGGTGATTTGCAAAAACTGCAGCAACACTTGGTTGGCCGCCAAGGTCACATCGCCAAACCGCGCGCCCACCAACAGGAACGAGACAAAAATGCCTTGCAGCAGCGCCGAACGGATCAAGATATCTGTGTTGACCACCGCCATATGGCGCAGACGGGCGGCATCAAACACTCGGGCCCAATCGCGCCATGCCGGTTGCGCAAAGGCCCCGCGCGCCAACCACAGGCCCAAGAACAAACCGCTGTATTCGGCAATGAATGTGGCCAATGCCACCCCCGGCACACCCCAGCCCAGCCCCATCACAAACCACAGGTCCAAGCCCACGTTCAGCCCGTTCATCCATAGCTGCAGCACCAGCACGGCCCGGGTGCGTTCTTGCGCAATCAACCACCCCGTCAGCCCATAAAGCGCAATCGCTGCCGGGGCTGACCAGATGCGAATGCGCATATAGCTATCGGCCAAGGCCTCTACCTCGGGGGTGGCGGGCGACAGGGCAAAGCCGCCCCGCACCACCAGCCCTTGCAGCGCAATCAGCGCCACGCCGCCGGCCAAGCCAATGGCCAAGGCCCGCGTCAGCAGCGCGGCCACCTCGGCGCTATCGCCTTGGCCTTGGGCTTGGGCGGCCAAGCCGGTTGTGCCCATGCGCAAAAAGCCAAAGATCCAATACACCGCCGACAGGATAATCGCGCCCACTCCCACAGCGCCAATGGGGGCGGCTTGGCCCATTTGCCCCACCACCGCCGTATCGACCGCGCCCAGAATAGGCACTGTCAGGTTGGCCGCCATGATGGGCAGCGCAATGCGCAGCACCCGCCCGTGGGTCAGCGCGGGGCCGGGGTTAGCCACGGGGCGTGGGCATCAGGAAATGCCCGGTGGCCTGCGCAAAGGCACGCGCGCGGTTATCTTGCCATGCTTCAACATGCACGCTGGCATAGCGGCGCCCCGAGCGGTTTACCTGCGCGCGGGCATAGGCATCGCGCGGCAGGCCCGAGCGCAGATAGTCTACGGTAAAATCAATGGTTTTTGGCAAGCGTGGCAGGCGGCCTGCGATCAGCTGTTCGGGATCTATCGCGCCGGCCTCGATTTCGTCCCACAAAACCGACCACGCCAGACCGATCACCGCCGTCACCTCTAACAAGGCCGCGGTGACACCGCCGTGAATGGCAGGCAGCATCGGATTGCCGATCAAACGCTCGTGAAAGGGTAAAACCGCGGTCAACTCGTCGCCGCGACGATCAAATGTTATCCCCAGAAACTGAACATAGGGCACGCCCTGCACCAAGGCCTGCAGGGCCGCGTCGCGGCGTTGTTTCACCACTTGCACGGGTTCGGGGCGGCGACGGCTCATTTAAGCCCCTCCACTGTGAATGTGCCATTGGCCACCGCCACCGGGTTTTCGCTGTCGTCA